>Ga0209345_10001141_pt1 | contig 32516 bp, 21 predicted proteins | sample Cruoilmetagenom7_FD_187294 | JGI IMG/M metagenome (GOLD analysis project Ga0209345, IMG submission 187294) | Oil polluted marine microbial communities from Coal Oil Point, Santa Barbara, California, USA - Sample 7 (SPAdes) (version 2) | ecosystem: Environmental > Aquatic > Marine > Oil seeps ...
GAAAATGTGCTGTTTTGAATGGTTGCTATGTTGTCATCGCTATAAATTCCAGCGCCTCTATTTGCTGCATTCCCTGAAAAAGTGGTGTTTTCAACAGACAAAGAAGTACGATTTAAGATTGCCCCACCTGCATTGTGTATACCGCTGCCATCAGCACAGCCATTGCTCAAAGTGATATTTTTGACGGTGAGATTTCCAGAAGTTCCCACACGCATAAGACGAAATTCACTAGCATCATTAGTCCCATTTTTTGTACAAATAGGGCCAGAACGCTGGATTCCAAAACCTTGACCATCAATAATTATTTCACTGGTGATAGCTGGTGTACCTGTGCTACCTAAGGAGTTATTTTGAAAAGCAGCAGTTAATGTGATGTCAGCGGTTAGTGTTATGGTATCTGCACCACTGCCAACAACGCATGAATTAACAAGCAAATCTGAATTTGCTGTTTGTATGGCCTCAATAATTGAACAACCACCATTAACTTCAATGTCAGCGGCTTGAACTGTACCGATAAATACAAAGACAGCGAACATCGCAGATTTTAAGATTGAATTGACTTTTAAAATAGATTTCCCCAAATGCAATTTTTGTTATTTTATAGATTGTATCTAGTAATCAATTTTTAGACAAGTTTTGGTTGGTTTTTTGTAGCTATAATAGGCTTTGCAGGAGCTATTTTCTTTATAATTATAAAGGTTTTATAGGAAGTATTGATATTGAAATATTTGTCGAGGGAAATCTTTTGATAAATTTTTTGATAAACTTTTACAGAGATAATAATTTAAAGTGATTTAATAAAGTTTTGAAATAATGACTATTGCTCTATTTAAAAATGAGTATTAGTACGTATAATAATAGCAATTATATTTTAGGGAGTTTTTTATGGGTTTATTTGACAAATTATTTGCAGAATTAATTGATATCATTGAATGGACAGATGATACCAGTAATACATTGGTCTATCGGTTTCCACGTTATGGCAATGAAATCAAAAATGGCGCTATGCTTACTGTTCGCGAAGGACAAATTGCTGTTTTGGTCAATGAAGGTCAAGTGGCTGATGTGTATGAGCCTGGTTTATACAAGTTAGAAACTGCCAATATGCCAATTCTATCTACTTTACAAGGATGGATTCATGGTTTTGAAAGTCCATTTAAAGCCGAAGTTTATTTCTTTAACACCACACAATTTACTGATATGAAATGGGGTTTGCGCAATCCATTGATTATGCGAGATACAGAATTTGGCGTGGTGCGTTTACGTGCTTTTGGTACTTATGCCTTCAAGATAAGCGATGTTAAGATACTATTGACAGAAATTGTCGGAACAGATGGACATTTTACTGTGGAAGAGATTTCAGATCAATTGCGAAATTTAATGGTTTCAAGCTTTGCTAATATTGTTTCAGAATCAAAAATATCTATTTTAGACTTGGCAGGAAATTATGATAAATTAGGTGGTTTGTTATCAGAACAGCTTGATCCTGAGTTTGCTAATTATGGCTTAAGTTTAACTAAGTTTTTAATAGAGAATGTTTCCTTGCCTGATGCTGTTGAAAAAGCCTTGGATGAACGTTCCTCAATGGGAGCAGTGGGTGATCTCGATAAATTCACCAAATTTCAAGTAGCACAGTCTATGCGTGATGCCGCTCAAAACCCAGGTGGTGGAGCAGGGGCAGGTATGGGAATGGGAATGGGATTTGCCATGGCGCAATCCTTCGGTAACGCGTTGTCTAAAGATACACAATCCAGTCAAAATACTGAAGCACCTCCGCCAATTCCTGAAATTGAACATTATTTTATTGTCAGTGATGGAAAAAAGGCTGGGCCGTTCAATTTAGCCGCTTTAGCAGAAAATATAAATAGTGGAAGTATGACAGGTGATACATTGGTGTGGAAGTCTGGTATGTCGGATTGGCAAACTGCTAATAGTGTACGGGGTCTTTCTGCACTGTTTGCAAGTGAACCACCACCAATTCCAAAGGGTTAATGACAGTAAATGTCAGATAACAACTCTATTGACAAAAAATCGGTAGAACATTATCAGTTTATTTGTAAGAAATGTAATTTCGAGCTTGATCACGAGATTGGCAAAAATTCGTTAATTTGCCAATCATGTGGTGAAGCTGAGCCTATTGAATCAGTGGATTTTAATATTTTTCACGCTAATCCATATGAATCAACTGTAATGAATCTAATTCAAGTTGAACCTGATGAAACGCATCATCACGTAAGGTGCGATACCTGTGGTGCTGGCTTTGATTTCCCTCAAGATACACACGCTGATGAATGCCCTTATTGTGGTAGCAACATTGTCGTTCCTGTTAATCTGCAAAGGCAGTTGTCTCCCGATGCTGTGTTACCTTTTGATATCAAAGAAGAACAAGCAAATAAATCATTTCGTGAATGGATTAAAAGTTTATGGTTTGCGCCAAATGCTTTAAAAAGATTGGCCATGCGCAAACATCCAATCCAAGGGACTTATATTCCCTATTGGGGTTTTGATGCTAATACCTATAGTCGCTACACGGGCCAACGTGGGACAAATTATACGACAACCGTAACCGTAAGGGTAAATGGCAAGACTCAGACTAGGGTCGTGACAAAAATTAGGTGGCGTTCTGTGAGTGGCCGAGTCAGTAATGAATTTGATAACGTCTTGGTTCCTGCGAGTGAGCTAATCTCAAACAAACTCACAAAATCTATGACCCAATGGAACTTGACGAAATCTCAGGAATACAGTCCAAAATTTTTGAGTGGTTATAAGTCAGAACTTTACCAAGTTGGGTTGCCAAGAGGTTTTAGGGCAGGAAAAGATATCATGTCTCAAACTATACGGCGTTTAATTCGAAGGGATATTGGTGGAGATCATCAACGAATTAGTTCAGTTGATACTGATTATGAACATGTTGGCTTTAAGTTGATGTTGATGCCGTTATGGGTTTCTGCCTTTTTATACAATAAGAAAACTTTTAGATTTATCATCAATGGTCAAACTGGGCAAGTAAAAGGAGAACGTCCTTATAGCTGGATAAAGATTGTTTCATTTATTGCAGCTATAGCCAGCATTATATACATCGGTATATTAATTTCACAAAATTAAAAAAACTGCGAATTTGAATTCACGGCTTTTTTCTTACCTACTCAATAATTTATTCAAATCCATTTGTGAATACAGCATTTGGACCACAATTTATTGCTAATGTTATATCAGATGTCGAAGTACCTTGATCACTATTGATAATACAATATTGATCTAAAGGTTGGCTTAATACTTTAACTGAATAAGCACCACCATCATTGATATCTGTTTTGAAAGTTGATATTCCATTTGTAGTAACTTGCAAATCTTCTGTAGAATTAAGCTGTAAAACAAACCCAGTACCTTGCAAGTTTATTACATCTACAGAGACATTATAAGTATCTAAAACACAACTAACAGCTACAGATACGGTTGCTATATTTGAATCTGCCATGCCATCATTAGCATGATAAGTAAATGTGTCGGCTGCATTCCCATCGTTGCAATAATTAGCATTAGGAGCGTATGTAAAACTACCGTCAGTATTTAAATCCACTGTACCATTTGTTGCATTTACATCAAGAACAGCTGTTAATGCATTATCCTCTGGGTCTGTATCCCCGTTTAATACTCCATCTATAGCATTTACAATTAATATTGTATCAACAAGAGTCGAATAATTATCGTTATCTGCAACAGGTATACGGTTAGTGTTAGTAACAGTCCAATTAAATGAATCACTGATGGTATCGTTTGTATCATTGGCTATAACCGTAACAGAATAAGGGCTTAATACAGCCGCAGCATAATCAATCGTACCTGAGATAACACCATTAGTAATACTTAAACCACTTGGCAAACTACCTGTTATAGTGAATGTTAAAGTGTCACCATCTGGATCACTGAAGTTATTTGTTGTATCTAAGTTAACCGCATCACCTTCGGCATTGATTTTATTACCAATGGCTGTATCAACAACTGGGGCCTGGTTAGCTGCAGATGGTGAATAACAAATTTCTAATCCCCAAGAATCTAATCTTCCAGTATCTCTTCTTGCAGAATCTACTATTCTTAATGTCCAGTCTCCATATGATGGCTCGCTATCAAATGATGATAACGGATTATTTGGAGGATAAGTTCCTCCATCATTGAGTGGACACGGCAAACTACCACTGACATCATCATCTAAATTAATATCAAAATTCTGATCGGCCCCACATGCTGGAGAAATAATTTCAACAGTTATATTACCTGGGCTTATAAGTTCAAATGATAAATCTCCCATGTACGAGTGTGTGCCAACTAAATTAACAACATTTATATCACTAATAGTACCATTCAGCAGACTAGTTAAAGTTGAAGTAGTAACTCCTGGTGTCGGGCCTGGATTAGTTGCATCAGCTATATCTAATGGTAAGGCAGGATCCGAACTATTAACTGTATTACATACTAAATTAACAGTTGTGAAAGAGTAAATTGAGGAAGCTTGTGATCCACATGAATTTTTTGCTGTGACTCTCCAATAATATGTAGTACTAGAATCAAGATTGCTTGAAAGTGTATGTGAATTGCCAGTTAAACCTGATACAGACTCTACATTAGATAAAAACGACATGTCTGTTGAGTATTCTAACTTATATGAATCAGCTTGTGTCGCTGTAGACCATGTAAAAGTCGGAGTCAATGAAATGTCTATTGATGAATTTAGAGGCGCTGACAAAGTAGTAGTTGGTATTGCTGAATAAGTATTTAAAGTTATATATGATGTAGCAATATTGTTAGAATCATTAACATCAGTTGCGGTTAATGTGATTATGTTCGCACCAAAGGGTATTTCAGCTAGGTTTGATACAGTAAAAATACTACCATTATTACCAAACGGAATTGGATTAATCGAGTAACTGCCAGATGAGCCTAAAGGAATCCCACTAAACCCCATTCCTGCAGCGCCTGTAAATGACACATCTAAAGTTGCTGAGTAATCAGCTGTAGGTGTACCAGAAGTAGTACAAACACTAATAGAATCAGGGGTAACGCTTAGTTCAATTGGACAATTTGAACCAAACCTTTGATTACCTAGATCTAGCGCATCTTTTAATTGTATTAATCCAAAACCAGTATGAGGATTGTAAAATCCCGTATAACCAGTTCCACTGGCCTCGTGAGTCCCTGTTAATTTTTTTGAACTATCACGAAGTAATTGTCTTAATTGTTTATTTGTAACATTTCCTGTAGGCCCTCCACAGGCATCCCAAGCCCAAGCAATACCTGCAGCTACACCAGGTGTTGCCATAGAAGTTCCACTAATTGTATTGTAGGCTGAACCTTCAAAAGCATGAACGTCAGTTGGTGTATTTAACCTATTGGCTAATAAAAATTCACCGCTTTCTCTTGTTATACTAACTCCAGGAATAGTGTTGTTACATTGATTAACATCTTGAGCATTGAGACAAGTTGCAAATAATGGAGCTAAAGGATCAGCATCATTATTGTAGATTATTGCAGCTATACCATTGCCAGTTTCGACATTATTAATTTTATCAGAGAATGCAAAACCTCCTCTTTGGCATAATACAATTTTGTTTGTCCATGATGGATCTATATCCCCTGTATCACATAAACCACCACTTATTAAATCTGCATTTTCTATGCTTTTTCCTGATCCTTCCACATGATTAGCTTCATAAATAACATTATTATTCTTCACTTGAATTAATTCAGGCCAAGTACTTAAAACTTGCTCTCCTCCACCAGAAAGTTCAACAACATCCCATTCTACATCCGCTGGTGGTGCTAGTGGGTTATATGCTGTTGCTGGATATTGCGAAAAATCAGCAACATTGTCACTTTCTCTCAATGCTGCTACAGAAATCACGGAATCATAACTTGCAGGGTAACTTTTTGTGGAATCGCCATCATTTCCAGCAGCAGCAATATGAACAATATTACTATTCTCATATAATGATTGAAAAGCACTATTTTCAGTTGTGCTAAATGTTGGACCACCTAAACTCATACTGATTGCGTTAGCTCCAGCATTTTCACATGCATTAATTGCGGCAACAAGGTCAGACGTTGCTTCTCCATCTCCATTATTATTAAAAAATTTGACAATAAAAAACTCTGCGCCACCAGGCATTACCCCAACAACACCTTTATCATTATTAACTGCATTGGCTGTTCCTGCAACGTGAGAACCGTGACCGTTACCATCCTCAGTATATGCTTCGCCAGGAATTTGCGAGATACCGCTATGTACAATTCCTTGAAAATCTTCATGCGCTGCATAAAATCCAGTGTCAATTATACAAAACTTTACTCCTGAGCCATCTGGAGCTCCAGGGTCCACAATTCCATCACGATTTTGATCCCAAACATCTCTTGCCTGAAATTGATCAATGTTCCAAGGAGTCATTTGTGCCATTGGATACCGTTTAGGAACTGGTTCAATAAAATCAACATTAGGTAATGATTTTAATAAATACGATTTATCACTTGGGATAGATATATTTACAGTATTTAAATTATCATATTCATATTGTATCTTTCCGCCAAAAGACTTGAGCTGAGATTTCCAAGATGATTTGATTGAAGATTTGTTTTTGCTTTTTTTATAACGAACATAATAAGCTTTAAGAGAATTGGTAGAATTAATAACTGATTGTTGATTGGACGATGTGGCAGAAGTAAGTTGAGATTTTAATTTGAGAAGTTCAATATTATTTTGTATCTCAACTGAGCTATGACTTATACCTGCAGAAAATGTTAGGGCAATACTTGAAGCTAATAATAATTTTTCAGAAATCATACTGATAATTCCTGCGATAAATTATTATTAGAAACATTCAATTTAAATAAATTGACATTGATATATTGGGAAAGCTTTGGAAGAAAAGTATTAATCATTGCTTATAGACTCTCAAATAAAATTTGGAAAATCATAACACGTTTAATAGTCTCTATAGTAACAAGTCTCTAAAACTCTTTCTGAAGATGTACTGAATTTAGAAAATATTCATAATTTTCACTATTGTTTACATTCTCGGAGTTGTTAAATTCTAAAGATGACAATTAATGTTAATTAATTAACTTGGAAATAATTTGTTGTTCTAATTTTGAAAAGTCATATTCAGGATGAGTGACTTTCAGTTGATTGAGTAATTCCTTTGCTTGAGTTAATTCTTGGTTCTGAATAAATTCTTGGAATTGTTGTAATTGAGAGTCAAACATTGTTTGCTCTCCTTCTCCTTCATCTGGTTTTGTTTTTTTTGAGCGTTCTTTGTTTAGTACGGCTCCTAATTGGACTTGTTCTTTTGGAGTAGGAGCTGCCCTCACGATTTCATCTTTCAAATTATTATTTCTACTCGCCTCGATTTTGACGGCTGCCATGGGCAGGGTTGGTGCTAAATCAGATTCTGCAAGAGGTTTTTTTGCCGGTTGAGAAAAGGCCTTTTTTTCTTCAATAGAATCTATACTTTCTTCGGTAATTAAATTGTGTGAGTAGTCATCTTTAACGCTATAAGACTCAGTTGTTGCAGGAATGCTTTCAATATTAACTTCGTTTTGTTTCTGGATTTCTCTTTTTTCACTGTTTCTTTTGGCTTTTTTAAATACCAAATTTTTTATTTCATCTTTTTCCACCAAATTAAGTTGGCTTGATACTTGAGGTAAAGAAGTATTATCATTTTCCTTAATTAACATGGGTTCGGGTATAAATTGTTCATTTTCATGTTGTAAATTTAAAATGACAGAAAAACTCATAACAACTACAGCAGCTGTAGAAAGTGGGAATAGCCACTTCTTGAAAGATTTTGAATTGTTATTAACCGCATTACTACTTTTAGCTTGATTGATAATAAAATTATCCAATGCAAGAGGAGAAGAATCTTGTTGGCTTTTTTTATATAAATTTTCTATATCTTTATTCATCATATATTCTCTAAACTAGAGCGGAGTTTGCTGATTGCATATCGGTAACGGCTTTTGATTTTTTCTAATCCTTCTTGTAACATATCTGCAATCTGTGGCAGTGTTAATAATGCTTCTTGATGTAACAAAAAAACTTCTCGTTGATTAAAAGGTAGGTTTGAAATAGCTTCTTTTAACTCTTTTGACAATCTTTTGGTTTGTAATTCATCCTCTGGATTCCAGTCAATAATACCGTCTACATTTTCTTCTGAGTTAGTTTGAAATGATTGCATTTCAAGGTTGTTTCTTCTGTACCAGTCGACTAATCGATTGTGTGCAAGTGTGTAGATCCAGGTTTTAAATTTTGCTCTAACCTTATAATTTTCTTTACTTTTTATTATCTTCATCCATAGGTCCTGAAACAATTCTTGGGATGTGGACTCATTACTGGTGTGCCGTAAATAATAGCGATAAAGAGCATCTTTGTAACGTGCATATAGCTGTTCAAATGCTTTTTGATCATGTTTTGCAAAGGCTAACATTAGCTCTTCATCGCTTTTTTCTATCATTTATAAAATTGTTTCATCATGGTATCTTTATTCTACATTACTCACTTGATGAGATGTTAAACTTTCTGCAAGAGATACCAGTTGTAAAAATTCTCCACGGTAACCATGATGATCTTGATTAATGGTTTGTTTAACTAAGTTTTGAACATCTTGATAGTTAAAGTTTGAAGTTAATTTTCCACCTCTTAAAATCTGACCAAAACCAGCTATTGCAGCAGATAGTTTGAAATTATTCGAACTGTGATTAACAGAATTTAACATTGAATTTGTATCTAATGTTTTAACGATTAATTGCGATTTGTCCTGAGTTGGTTGTTTATACCTAACTTTTAAAGTAGCTAATTCATTTGTATAGCTGCGTTGATTATCAGTGTTTTGATATTTTAATGGTTCAACCCAACCTTTATTCCCATTAAGAATAATCTCGTATAAGGCAGTTACTGAATGGCCTGCGCCAATTTCACCAGCATCTATTTTGTCATTATTAAAATCTTCATTATTTAACACGCGATTTTCATAGCCAATTAAACGGTACTGAGAAACAATTAATGGATTAAACTCAATTTGTATTTTAACATCTTTGGCAATGGTCATTAAGGTTGAACTCATTTCTTCAATCAGGACTTTATTGGCTTCTTTTAACGTGTCAATATAAGCATAATTTCCATTGCCTGCATCAGCTAACTGTTCCATCAATGCATCATTGTAATTTCCACTACCAAAACCGAGGGTTGTTAAGGAAACACCTGAATCACGTTTTCGTTCGGCTAATTCCTTTAATTGTTCAAAATTGGTTGTGCCAACATTGAAATCTCCATCTGTTGCAATGATAACCCTATTTATACCATTTTTAATAAAATTATCTTCTGCAATTTGATAGGCTAAATTAATACCTGCTGCTCCGTTGGTGGATCCACCCGCGGTTAATTTATCGAGCGCTTGTAGTATTTTAGATTTGTTTTCTCCACTAGTTGATTCTAACACTGTTCCTGCTGCTCCAGCATATACAACAATAGCGACTTTATCTTGTTTTCTAAGATTTTTGGTAAGTAATTTAAATGAAGACTTCAATAAACCGAGTTTGTCAGGTGAGTTCATTGACCCTGAAACATCGACTAAAAATGTTAAATTTGAGGCTGGCCTTTGTGAGTTGTCTATTTCATAACCTTGAATACCAACATGTAATAACTGTGCTTCAGAGTTCCAAGGAGATGGTGCTAATTCGGTTGAAATGGAGAATGGCTGTTCATTAGAAATCGGTTTAGGGTAATCATAACTGAAATAATTAATCAGTTCTTCAACTCGAATGGCATCTTTAGGTGGAACAACTCCTTGATTAAGCATTCTGCGCATATTGCTATAAGCACCAGTATCAACATCAATACTAAAAGTTGAAACTGGATCGTTTTGAGCAAGTTTGATTGCGTTGTCCTTAAAATGCGTATAGTTTTCTCTGTTTTCTTGAGGATAGGGCTGTGCATATATTGGAGTTGAAACTAAAGGTGAAGCCATGACTCTTGATGCAACTAAGGCATCATGTTCTTTCTTTTCATATGACTTTGCTTTGACCGATTGTTTTTGGGCAAAGCTTATCTTATCTTCAGCGGTGGTACTTATGTCTTTATATAAAACCTGTTCTTCTACTTCGACTATTACGTCATTTTTTGTTTCTGAAGTTGATGAGTATTGGCTACAAGCAGTAATAGATGCTATAGCAATGATCAATGCTGTTTTTTGGAATTTTTGTTTCATTATCTAAACCTCGTTTGATTAATTGTAAGGTGTTAATCGAACAAGGTTTAGAAAAGGGTTTTTATTTTTTTAAATGAGCACTAAATAAACCATAAAGAATCCAATCGGGAATAAAATTAGATAAATATTAATGGCTTTTTGATAAGATTTTATGGTGTTTGGGTCTGTTTGTTGAGTTTTGAAGCTATATAACCAAATTAATTCTAATAGCTGTAAGAATACTCCCATAAGAATGAATACTGTGGCGAAAATACCAACTAAGTATGTCCAGGAAGCATCAGAAAACATAAAAGCTATGACTGCCATAATATTTGCAAGGACTATAAAGACCATGAGTGCAGTTCTTAAAGGTGTGAAGGCTGATTGAAATTTCATAGCTATTAATTGTTATGTTAAAAAAATGATTTTAACAGTTTATTGGTATATTGCCAGTTTGGATACTCCATAATTTATGATAAATCCCATTGTCTTCAATTAATTGTTTATGATTGCCATTTTCAACAAGCTGTCCTTTTTCTAATACATATATACTATCTGCGTTAACAATGGTTGATAACCTGTGTGCAATAACGATTAAGGTTCTGTCTTTTGCAATTTTTTGCATTGAACGTTGAATAGCTGCTTCTGTTTCATTGTCTACTGCTGATGTCGCCTCATCTAATATGAGGATTGGAGGATCTTTGAGAATCGCTCTTGCCAGTGAAATACGTTGTCTTTGACCACCTGATAGCTTCAAGCCTCGTTCGCCAACTAATGTATTATAACCCTGTGATAATGAGGTAATAAACTCCTCAGCTTCAGCTAGTTTAGCTGCCTGTCGAATTTCTTCTTCTGTGACATCATCTTTGCCATAAGCAATATTTTCTTTAATAGTGCCATCAAATAAAAATATATCTTGAGAAACCAGTCCAATAGATTTTCTTAAATCTCTGATTTTTAAATCATTTATATCAACTCCATCTATAGTAATGTAACCACTCTCAGGGCTATAAAAGCGTAACAATAGTTTCATTAATGTACTTTTTCCGGACCCAGTTTGGCCAACAAAAGCAGTGACTTTTGATTTTTCTAGGGTCATGTTAATATTGGTTAGTACTTGTTGAGATTCAGATGAATAAGAAAAATCCACTTGATTAAATTGTATGTCACCAGACATGTTTGTGACTTTCGTTATTTCTTTATCATGAATTTTTATAGGTGTTTCTAATAAATCAAGTATTCTCCGAACTGATGCCATGGCTCGCTCATATAGATCCATAGTGACTGCAAGAGAAGTAAATGGCCATAAGAGCCGTTGTGTTAAAAATACCAACATACCATAAGAACCAACAGTAATCGTCCCATTTAGGGCATCAAATCCACCCATTATAAAAGTAGCCAAAAACCCTGATAATACTGCCATACGGATAATAGGTGTAAAAGCAGCACTGACTTTTATCGCATTTTTGTTAGCAATTTGATAATCAGTGCTTAATTTTGATAAATCTTCTGATTCTTGTTTCTCTCTAGTAAAACTTTTTATGGTGGCGATACCCATAATTTTATTACTTATAGCCGTTGCCAATATTCCAGTATGTTTTCTGACTTCAGTATAGAGTGGTTGAGCCTTTCGTTGAAAGAAAAAGGCACCAAAGATAATAAGCGGAATTGGTAAAAATGCAAAGACAGCGATTTTTACTGAGATATAGAAGAATACTGCTCCAACACCAATGACAGAAACTATTACTTGTATAAAATCATTGGCTCCAACATTTAAAAATCGCTCAAGTTGATTAACATCATCATTAAGGATTGATGTTAGGTTTCCAGAAGCTTGATTTTCAAAAAATGACATATCCATATTTTGCATACGATTATATGTTTCTATACGCATACGGTGTTGTAGGTTTTGGGCTAAATTTCTCCATAATACGGCATATAAAAATTGAAAAATTGATTCACCTAACCATATGATGAAAGTTAATACTGCTAATGCTATTAATTGCGATTCAGGTTCTACATAGCCAAAACTAGCCAGAAATGAATCTTGTTTACTAACAACAACATCTATAGCAATACCAATAAGAATTTCAGGAGCGATATCAAACAGTTTGTTAATGACAGAACATAGACTGGCTAGTGTGATCTGTGTTCTAAGTCCTTTTGCGTATTTTAATAGTCGTATAATTGGTTTTTGACTATTCATTTTGACTTTGTTCGATGTGATCAGGGTGAAAATATTGAATTTTAATGACATTATATCCTAATAACTCAATTTTACCATCGTATCTCTGAAAGTCAGAATGATTGAACTCAAAAGCATAGCTGCGATGAAAGCCGAGCTTTCCCTTAATTCTTTTGATTCGTAAAGATTTTAAAGCGATTGAATCATCAAGAAATACAAACTGTTTTCTAAGTGTTTCTTTCTTACAATATGCTCGTGCTATATCTCGGGCTTTTGAATTGGTGGCAACAAAAAGGATAAATAGCCCCGTTGCTAATAATAATGGAATTTCAGTCATAAGTAGTATGCATTTAAATGTGTTTGTTATAATATGGTAGGTCGCTCTAAAATTAAAGAGTTACCCTAGATTTATTATCGGATATTGTTATTGCTATTTTTAGATAGGTAAATACCAATAATTTATGACAAATTTGTGAAAATTTGAACATGCAATGCGTTTATCTGGGTCTAATGTTAACACTTTACAAGTTTAATAGATTTTATAGTATAAAAAACACAAAATTACGTAATAAAATCATAGCAAGAAATTTTAATAACATTAATAGTTTTCATAGGGAAAACTAATTATCAATAGGAGTTTACATGAATTGTAACGAAGAAAAAACCATAGATAAATGTATCATAGCTGCGCGTGGTGGTATGACACTTTTATCTCAAGATGAAGTAAGTAAAATGATGGAAATGGGCAAAGGGTCAGTCCATGCACTTTTTAGAAAATGTTGTTTGGCGGTGTTAAATTGTGATGCAAAGGAAGATGATGCGATGGCAGTTTTGTCACGTTACCCTGATTTTGACGTGAAGTTATTACCTCGTGAACGCGGCATACATTTAGAGTTTATCAATGCTCCATCTCAAGCGTTTGTAGATGGAAAAATGATTTCAGGAATTAGAGATTCAATATTTTCTGTATTAAGAGATATAATATTTCAAAGCAGTGAACATAATGATGGAAATTTCGATGAAACCACTCTTTCAGGTATTAGCAATATGGTATTTGAAATGCTTAGACGTGGAGAGGTTCATAAATATGGAAGAGAGCCGAATTTAGTGGTTTGTTGGGGCGGTCACTCAATTAGTAAGGAAGAGTATCAATATACCAAGAATGTCGGTTATCAGCTTGGATTAAGAGGCGCAGATATTTGTACAGGTTGTGGTACCGGAGCAATGAAAGGGCCTATGAAAGGTGCTTCAGTTGGGCATGCTAAACAAAGAAACTTTGAAGGACGCTACATTGGGTTAACAGAACCAGGTATTATTGCTGCTGAGGCGCCAAATCCTATAGTTAATAAACTGGTTATCATGCCTGATATCGAAAAAAGGTTAGAGGCATTTGTTCGTTTGGGCCACGGGATTATTGTGTTTCCTGGTGGTGTTGGTACTGCAGAAGAAATCTTATATTTGATTGGATTGCTTTCTCATCCAGATAATAAAGAAAATCCTTACCCGTTTATTATGACGGGGCCAAAAATAGCAGAAGAATATTTTAGGCAGATTGATACGTTTATCCGTTTTGCTCTAGGTGACGAAGTTGCAAAAATGTATGAAATTATTATTGATGACCCTGATAAAGTAGCGGCTCATATGATTGATGGCCTAGCAAAAGTAAAAAAATATAGATCAGAAAAACAGATAAGTTATTATTTTGATTGGGATTTAACAATAGAAGCTGGCTTTAAGTTTCCTTTTATACCAACACATGAAAACATGCTAAATTTGAATTTAAACAGAACACAACCTGTCAATGAATTAGCTGCTGATTTACGTAAAGCATTTTCTGGTATTGTATCTGGGAATGTCAAAGAGTTTGGCCGAAAACAAATAGCTGAAAAAGGAGTTTATAAAATTGATGGTGATAAAGAACTTATGGCTAAATTGGATGATTTGTTACAATCTTTTGTTGAGCAGAAAAGAATGAAATTGCCAGGAAGTGACTATACTCCAGTATTTGAAGTATTAAAATAAAATGAAAACTTGGTTCTTCTGTGTATTTAGTTTCAAAAAAAGAACCAGTTTCATTGAAAATTTTGACTTAAATCAATTAAATATTTATGCAAGTGGATTAAAATATTTATTATTAATGAAAAATTAGGGTTGTTATGAAAGATACTGTGAAAAAAAGTAAGAAAAATAAACAAATTAAGTTTAGCGAAATTACAACTAAAAAAGAAGCTAAGGCTATATTAGAAAACTTAGTTGATCCTAAGGTTGTCATGACTTCTAAAAAAGTGATGAAAGGCAGTCAATTGCTGAAATTAAGTAATTTAGCTGGAGATTATCCTTATGATAAAAAGATTTCACTTTTTGATTATGAAAGTGAAAAACATTTATTACAAAGGGAATTGTTAAAGGTTCAAAGTTGGGTTAAAGAAACAGGACAACGTGTTGTTTGTTTATTTGAAGGGCGCGATGCAGCTGGTAAAGGTGGAACAATTAAACGTTTCATGGAGCATTTGAATCCTCGTGCGGCAAGAACAGTGGCTTTAGAAAAACCTACAGATAGAGAGCGTGGTGAATGGTATTTTCAACGATATATTCATCACCTTCCAACTAAAGGTGAGATGCGTTTTTATGATAGGTCTTGGTACAATCGTGGTGGTGTGGAAAAAGTCATGGGATTTTGCACAGATAGAGAATATTTAGAGTTTATGCGTCAAGCACCAAACCTTGAACGTATGCTGGTTAACTCTGGAATTATTTTATTCAAGTTTTGGTTTTCTGTGACCCAACAAGAACAATTACGTCGTTTTCACTCAAGAAAATTTGATCCACTCAAACAATGGAAATTATCTCCAATCGATATACAATCTTTGAGTAAATGGAAGGACTATACCGAAGCTAAACAATCAATGTTTTTTCATACTGATACTGGTGATGCTCCCTGGACGGTTGTGAAGTCTGATGACAAAAAACGTGCAAGAATAAATTGTATTAGACATTTCTTACATAATTTAGACTACACTGATAAAGATACTTCCATTGTATATGATCCAGATAAAAATTTAGTGGGTTCAGTAAAAGCAATTTATAATAATAGAGCTGTAGATAGAGATTAGTACAATGAGTGATATCAATAACAAAACTTTAGAAAAAGACTTAATAGATGCTATTTTACGTGCAGAGAAAGCAGCAAAAAGTGCTGAAAAAGCTGCAAAAAAAGCAAAAAAAGCAGCAAAAAAAGTTGAAAAAACTCGATTAAAAATTAAAGCTTCTAAAAAGAAAATAATCTCTATACAGAAAAACTCTGTTAATGATAGTGACGCATTAAGAGATGAACTTGTAGAAATTGCTACAAAAGCAGCAAAGAAAAATAAAGCACTTAAAAAGATTGCAAAGTTAAATGAATTATCTAGTGATTGAATTTAATCTTTAGATTATTGTTAATATTTTAAATGGCTCAATTATTGAGCCATTTTTTTATTTGAAAATTTCATCAGCACCCAATGCCTTTGAAAAATAAAAGCCTTGAAAACGTTTACATCCCAGCTGTTTCAATATAGCAAATTGTTCTTCAATTTCAATACCTTCTGCCACAAGTTCCAATTTCAGTGATGTAGCTAAATCTATAATGGTTTTAATTATTGTTTGAGAAGTTTTATCATGGGATAAATCATGAATAAAAAGTTTATCAATTTTTAATTGATCTAAAGGTAGGTGTTTTAAATAGGCAAGAGAGGAATAACCTGTGCCAAAGTCATCTAAGGAAGTCCTTACTCCGTATTCTTTTAGTTCAGAAAGTTTCTCAATAATTGAAGCCATATCATCAATTATGACAGCCTCAGTTACCTCTAGCATTATATGTGAGGGGCTAATTTCATAGCTTTCAATAACGCTTCTTATTTGATCGAAAAAGCGCTTTTGGTGAAACTGTTTTGCGCTAATATTTATGGATATTGAAGAAATTTCATGACCTTGTTTTAACCATTTTTCAAGTTGTGAACATGACATATCTAATACCCAATTCCCTAATTCGTGAGTTAACCCAATTTGGTCAACTATATCAATTAAGTTTTCGGTGTTTATTTTAAATTTCTTTAACTTATTCCAACGTAATAAAGCTTCAACCGAATATATTTTTCCGTTTTCATTAACTTGTGGTTGGTAGTGTAATTCAAATTCGTTCTCTGAAAAAGCAAGTTTGATTGCTTTTTCAACTCTCAACCGTTGACCAACATTTTTAACCATGTTTTCCTGATAGATTGTTATGGCATTTTTACCTTTTGCTTTTGAAGCATACATAGCAATATCAGCTTGATGAAGGACTTGATCGGTTGTTGCATTATTGAAAGGGAAAGAAGAAATTCCAATACTTGGAGTAATATAGTGTTCATAATCACCTAGCTGATAAGGTTCATTTAAGGCTTCTGAAATCAATTCAGCTTTGACTAGGCTGTTCTCTAATGCTGATTCGATAGACGAATCTAGTTTTCTATTTAATATGATAAATTCATCGCCGCCAAGCCTTGCGCAAAACTCATTTTTTGTTGTAGAGTCTTTAATCCGTTTGGCTACTATTTTAAGCAATTCATCTCCTGCTTGATGTCCAAGAGAATCATTGAGTATTTTAAACCTATCTAAATCTAAATATATAATGGCACCATACAAGTGTTTTTGCAGTGCACGACTATGAAAAAATTCAAATTTAGAATAAAAATATTCTCGGTTAGGAAGTTTAGTTAGATTGTCGTAATAGGCTAGCTGGCTTATTTTTCTTTGATGCTCTTTACTATCAGTTATATCATTAATATTAGCCAATGCTGTATTAGTGTCGCCTTGAGGAAGTTTTATTAATTCAATTGAGCAAATAATTTGTTTATGGTTTTTGTCCTGCATAGTCCATTCAAAATTAATCGGCACGTTATTGTGTAATGAATTAAAAATTTTTCTAAATCCTTTTCTACTATTCCCTCCATCTGGTTGTTTTAATGGAGCAAAGTCGCCCAATGTAATATGGCCGCATGTATTATCTAAACCAAATAAGTCAATGGCTTTTTCATTGGATTCTTTAAAAGAATTATCATCTAGATCAATAATAATTAAAGGGTCCGATGAATGTTTGAATAATGTTTTATATTTGCTCTCGCTTATGAACTGACCTTGTTTGGCTTCTTGAGTTTCTGAAACATCAATCATTAGCCCAACCATTACCTTGTTTGAGTCACTGTCAGTATTTATATTCACTACATCTTTAATCCAAGCAATGGAAGTATCAGATTTAATAAACCTATATTCTAATTCGAAATCTATATTATTTTGTAACCCATTCTCAATCGCTTTTTTAACATTAAAAACATCGTCATTATGAATGTGATCTAACCAAAAATTTTCATCATTCATCCATTTGTTTAATGAGTAGCCAAATAGGTCGACAACTTTTTGACTAATATAGGTGATTTTGTTTTCATTGACATTTTGGCTCCAGAGGACAACTGGGTGATGCTCTAATAAATTTTGGTATTGATTTTGTTTGTCTTTTAAGTCAAGTGATTGTGTATCTAACCTTAACGTTCTTTCTTTGACTTTAATATCAGTTAATGCTGTTTTACCAGTAATTATCAACAACATTACTCCAATAAAACCGACACATATTAATACTATTTTAGCCAGTATTAGACTTAGGTTTGACTTGTGTAGAAAGATGTAACTAGCGGTTGGTTCAACTTTTATTGTCCATGTGTCATTGCTGAATTTAACATCAGATTCAAAGTATAAATTTTCTTTTGGAAAGTTTGTGGTGGCGGTATTAAAAATAACTGGGTTAAGTTTATTGTTGAAATCTATTGAAATCTTGGTATTCGTAAGGCCCAATTGTTTACTCAATTCGTTTATAATACTGCTTGGGTCATGAATAACATAGACTGATAAAGTTTGCTGCGTTTTATTTTTACGAAAATCTGTGGCATTAATAATGCTTTTTAATTCAGAGCTATAGTGTGTAGAAGATGTGGAGTCTAATTTTGTTTTAGCTCCTGAAAAGACTGCATTGAAATTAAATCTTTTCCATGCTTCGAATTGTTCTGTTTGATATTTAGATGAGGTTTTTATGTAATGATAGTTGCCATTTAAATTCCAAACAATGGCATTAGCATCAATTTTATCGATTAATGAATTGAAAAAATACTCAAGTGCTTTTTTTTCGGTCCTATTGGCTAAAAAATGAGAGTATATATTCACTTTTAAATTTTCAAACCAGTCGTTATTTTGCTCTATTTTTGAAGCCATTAAGTTTGTTTTCAACGTCAAATTGTCAAAAATCCTTTTACTATCAATTTCTTGAGATTTATTGAAAATTAACACAGCAGAAATGAGGATTGCAATGATAGGAATTCCAACTGTCGGTAATCTATGTCGCCAAATTGATCTAGGTTGGCTAATAAAAATGAGTGCTATTGGAGAGAAAATTATAAAGCCCATCAAATCTCCAAACCACCAATTCAACATGTTATTGGAAAATCCAATATGGTCAATAAAGCCTAGAAAATATTTTAGAATTTCATAGACAATCGTTGAAACAAGTGTCGCTAGAGGTCCTGCAATTAAGAAAAATTTTAAAATTGATTTAAGGGTCGTCAATGAATTTGGGTAACTAACAAAATATTTTATGATAAAAGCACCTAAATAAGCACGGACCAACCCTCCTAAAGAAAATAAATTACTGATATAAAATTCATCGAGAGTAAACTCTCTATTAGCGTTGTAATCTAAAAATAATGAAACAGCGAGTTGCGCGAGAAATAAACCTGGCAAAACTTGGTAACCATAAACTAAAGCTGTAATAACACCAATTCCAGCAGCCGGCCAAATTAATGTGGTCTGTGTTTGATCGCTCATTATTTGTATTACAAATAATGTTGTCAAAAAATAGAGTAAAAAGGTGATTAAGTTATTTTTTAAAAACATTTGATTGGTTTGATTGCAAACGGCAAACTGTATTGTGTTTTGTCCATTTTTTTCCTGTATATATTCTTTTATTCATAATCTATTAGATATGTAAGACTTTTTATAATTTATTTTCTTAATTATGCCATATATCATTTATGGAATGTGGGTTTTTTAATATTGTTATGCTTGTAGAATGATTAGAAGGAACTTCTTAAGAATTTAAAGTGTCTATAAAATTAGCAATTGTTTCTTTTTTAAGTATAATTAATCGTGATGTTTATAAATCTTCAAAAACTGTTATTAATCTTAGTACTGATGGTTAGTTCAATACCATTTAGTCTAAGCCATGCATGCATGGAAGGTTCTATGGTTAACATTACACTAAGTGATGAAGAAATTGATATGCCTTGTCATGGAGTTTTAAAAATTGAAAAACAACAGACAGATAACCAAGATTGTCAATGTGACAACTGTTCTTGCCCTGATTATTGTGGTAGTCTCATCGTATATAACTTAGAATTAGATAATTTGAAATCACCGTTTTTCGTGTCTTTAAAATTGTTAGACATATTAAATGTTAAAATTCCTGTAAAAGCACCCAATCCATTGATTCGACCACCTATATTTTCATAAATTAATTTTAGGGTTAGTTATTTTTTAGCTAACATTTAATCATTAATTTTTGGAAATACAAATGTTCAATTTTAAACAAATAAAAATATTTTGTTGTGTTATTCTAATATCACAAAACATACAAGCATCTGAGTTACTCACTTTAGATAAAGTAGAAAAAACAGCCTATAGAGAATCTTCTCTGGCTAAAAAATTTATTTCAACTAGTCAATCTTATTCTGAATCATCAGTGGCAGCTGGTAAATATGCAGATCCAAAAATAAATTTTGGATTGTTTAATTTACCTAATGATGATTTTTCTTTTACAAAAAACTCAACAACTCAGCTACGTTTAGGTATAAAACAAATGCTACCACGTGGATCAATATTGGGCTATAAATCAGAAGAAAAGCTTAAACAGTCCCAAATTGAGTTATTCAAATCAAAAACGGTTTTAAGAGAAGTATTAAAACAAAGCCGTTTAACTTACTTAGATCTTTTTAAAGAAGTGAAAGTTTTAGAGTCTTTGAATGAAAATAAAAAGAACTTTAAACAGTTGGTCCAAATCTGCGAACAAAAATTTTCTAATGGTCTGGCTTCTCAACAAGATATCATCAATGCCAAATTACAATTAGCAAAACTTGATGACAGAATTCTTAATGCTGAAAGTATGATAGAGCAACACAAAAGCAAACTCAGCCAGTGGGTTGGAAATCTTGCATGGGAGACTTTAAGTGCTGACTTTCCTGATTTATATCTCGAGCCTAATTATGAAAGCTGGTCAAACCATCCCCTCATGTTACAAGCCTCTGAAGTGATTTCAACTTTGGAAACTAAATTAGAAATACAGCAAGAAATGAAAAAATCGGCATGGTCAGTTGGTTTTGAATACCGCAAAAGATTTGGCAACAATCCTGACTTAACTGACCGCAGCGATATGTTAGCTATGATAGCAAGTATTGAATTACCTTATTTTTCAAGGACAAAACAAGATAAACTAGTATCATCAGTACAGTTTCAGATTGAAGCGGCAGAACATGGACGTTTGAACCTTAAAAATAAGTTAAGTAGTTATTACTCAATTCAAAAAAACCAATTAAATTCGAATCATGATCGGTTGTCATTATATGAATCAGAAATTTTAAAAATATCTAAAGAAAATAAAAGAGCGGCAATGTTAGCCTATCAAAACGGAAAGAGTGATTTTTCTGCATTGTTAACAGCAGAGATTTCAGTACTGGAAACAACAATCAAAATTATCAATCTTAAAATTGAAGTGTTGAAAGCCAAAGCAAAACTTTTATATTTAGTTGAAACGCAAGAACAAATATTAATTAAATATCAAAATCAATCGGAGAATATGTAATGAAGAAATTTTTAATATTTGCAATGTTAATGAACATGATGTCAGGATTAATAGTTGCACAAGAAAGAGAGGTTCTTTATTGGGTAGCTCCTATGGATGCGAATTTTAGAAAAGATTCTCCTGGTAAATCACCAATGGGTATGGATTTAGTGCCTGTATATGCTGATGAAGTTGATACAGGACCAGGCATAAAAATTTCACCAGAAGTAACCCAAAATTTAGGTGTCCGTACAGAAAAGGCTAAGATATCTAAATTGTGGAGAGCAATAAATACAGTTGGCACTGTTGTTGTTAACCCAAATTTGCAACAATCAGTACAGATCCATACACAAGGTTGGATCAAACAGCTTAATATAAATGAGACGGGAGTTTTTGTTAAAAAAGGGGATGTGTTATTTACCTTACAATCACATGATTTAGTTAATGCAGAAGAAGATTTCTTACAAATCCTAAGTATGGGAAATAAAAATTTAATCAAGGCTTCAAAAAATAGGTTGAAGAATCTTGGCATGAGTTCCAATCAAATAAACGAATTGAAGAAAAGTCGAAAAGTTACTGATACTATTGAAGTTTTATCACCTCAAGATGGCTATGTTAATCAATTGAATATTACTCAAGGTATGTTTGTCAAACCATCAAATAAACTCATTAGTATAATAGATTTATCTGAGTTATGGGTTAAAGCAGAAGTAGTAGAGAATAAATCTGATTGGTTAAAAGTAAATCAGCCTGTTGATATTGACTTTGTTTCTAAAGATGATGAAGTTATTGAAGTTTTAATCGATTATGTTTATCCGTTTTTAAACCCTAAATCACGAACTGTTACGGTTAGAATGATTTTAGATAATAAAAACTATGCATATAAGCCTGATATGTTTGCGCACTTGAAAATTTACACAGGTGCCAAGGATAATATTTTGGTCATACCATCAGAAGCTGTTATTCGTTCTGGTCAAAGTAACCGTGTGATGGTTGCGATTGGAGAAGGTCGTTTTGAAGCAAGAAGCGTTAGGATTGGTATTGAAAGTGGTGATTTTATAGAAATTATTTCAGGGCTAAAAGAGGGAGATGCTGTTGTTGTTTCTGGACAGTTTTTATTAGATTCTGAAGCCAGTTTAAAAAGTTCAGTAATGAAAATGTCAAGAATGTCAGAAAAGGATGATCAATAATGATTAAAAGTATGATTTATTGGTCTATATCCAACCGTTTGCTCATATTGATATTAACTGTAATCATTAGTATTTGGGGTGTTGTAGCCATTAAAAGCACGCCATTAGATGCGATTCCTGATTTGTCAGATGTTCAAGTGATTGTAAAAACCAGTTTTCCAGGACAGGCACCGCAAGTTGTTGAAGACCAAGTAACTTATCCATTAACAACTGCATTTTTAAGCGTGCCAAAAGCTGTTAATGTTCGAGGCTATTCATTTTTTGGCGATTCTTATGTTTATGTAATTTTTGAAGATGGTACAGATATTTATTGGGCTCGTTCCAGAGTATTAGAATATCTTTCGCAAGTAGCAAGTAGGCTGCCTGCCAATGCAAAAGCAGAGTTGGGGCCTGATGCTACGGGAGTGGGTTGGGTTTATGAATATGCTCTGGTTGATAGATCAGGCGAGCATGATTTGTCAGAACTGCGATCTCTACAAGATTGGTTCTTGAAATATGAATTACAAACTGTAGCAGGTGTATCTGAAGTGGCCACTATTGGTGGTATGGTAAAACAATACCAAATTGTACTCAACCCAGATAAATTACGTGAGTACAATTTGCCCTTAGTTAAAGTCCGAACAGCAATCACCATGAATAACCAAGAAACTGGTGGGTCTGTTATCGAGTTAGCTGAAGCTGAGTATATGATAAGGGCAACTGGTTATATTAATGAAATCAAAGACATAGAAGGTATAGTTGTCAAAGTTATTAATAATGTACCTATTACAATTAATGACATTGCCCATGTTCAAATTGGCCCGCAAATGCGCAGAGGAATTGCAGAGTTAGATGGTGAAGGTGAAGTGGTTGGAGGTATTGTTATTATGCGTTATGGAGAAAATGCATTAAAAACCATATCTGCAGTCAAAACTAAAATAGATGCTCTTCGAGCAGGATTGCCTGAGGGCGTAGAAATCATAGAGACCTATGATAGATCTAATTTAATAAATAAAGCCGTTGATAATCTTAATCAGAAGTTACTTGAAGAATTTTTAGTTGTTATTTTAGTTTGTGCACTATTTCTTTTTCACTTACGTTCATCGTTAGTAATCTTACTATCATTAACAGTCGGTATATTGATAGCTTTTATTGTCATGCAAAGATTGGGAATCAATGCCAATATTATGTCTCTTGGCGGAATAGCGATTGCTATAGGTGCAATGGTGGATGCGGCAATTGTTATGATAGAAAATGTACATAAGCGGTTTGAAAAGGATCAGCAAAATAAACAAGATAAGCAAGACCATTGGAAAGTTATTGCCGAATCATGTATTGAAGTTGGTCCCGCTTTGTTTTTCTCTTTATTAATTATTACCTTAAGTTTTTTACCTATTTTTACGCTAGAAGCACAAGAAGGTAAAATGTTTACACCGCTGGCTTATACAAAAACCTTTGCGATGGCAGCCTCTGCTGCATTGTCAATTACTTTAGTTCCTGTACTAATTGGTTATTTCGTAAGAGGCAATATACTTCCTGAGCATAAAAATCCAATAAATAGAACGTTAATTTTACTGTATAAACCATTATTAAACTTTGTACTTAAATTTCCCAAAGTTATTATTGTTTTCTCTCTAATGATAATGATAGCGAGTGTTTTTCCCTATTCAAAAATTGGTTCAGAATTTATGCCAGATTTAGATGAAGGCGATTTATTGTATATGCCATCAACATTACCTGCTATTTCAATAGGAAAAGCCCAAGAGTTATTACAGCAAACTGACAAGCTTATCGCCACTGTTCCTGAGGTTAAACGAGTTTTCGGAAAAGTTGGCCGTGCAGAAACCGCTACAGATCCAGCACCATTAACCATGATTGAAACTACGGTCTTACTTAAAGATAAAAGCGAGTGGAGGGAAGGGGTGACTATGGATAAACTGAAGGAAGAATTAAATCAATTGGTTAAGTTACCTGGTATCACTAATGCATGGGTTATGCCTATTAAAAATCGCATTGATATGCTTGCAACAGGTATCAAAACGCCAGTTGGTATAAAGGTGGCTGGTCCTGATTTGAAAGTCATTGAAAAACTGGGTAAGGAAATCGAGGCGGTTGTAGCTAATATCCCTGATACAAGCTCAGTATATTCTGAACGCGTGGTTGGAGGCCGTTATATTAAAGTTGATATAAACCGTGTAAAAGCTGCTAGGTATGGTCTATCAATTATGAAAATCCAACAATATATAAATACAGCCATCGGCGGGATGAATGTTTCAGAATCAGTTGAAGGATTAGAGCGATATCCAGTGAATCTTAGGTTTCCACGCGATAATAGGGATTCACTTGAAGACATAAAAAACCTTTCAATTACTACACCAACAGGAGCCCATATAAATTTATCAGATGTTGCTGACATATACATTGAACAAGGAGCGGGAATGATAAAAACAGAAGATGCACGTCTAAATGGATGGATATATGTCGATATTGATACTTCTGATTTAGGACAGTACGTTGCTACAGCTCAAAAAGTTGTCGCAGAAGAAATCAAATTACCGCCTGGGTATTCTATAGCTTGGTCAGGTCAATTTGAATACCTATTACGCGCAAAGGAAAAAATGTCAACAGTGGTTCCTATTACGTTGTTGATTATTCTTTTGTTATTATATTTTAATTTCAAGAATTTTACAGAAGTCTTTATTATCTTAGGATCCTTGCCTTTGGCATTTTCAGGTGGGATATGGTTATTGTATTTATTAGATTATAATATGTCTGTTGCTGTAGGTGTTGGATTTATTGCCTTGGCTGGAGTATCTATTGAACTCGGGGTAGTTATGTTGTTATACCTAAATCAAGCCTTAAAAAACATAAAAGTTAAAGAGGAAATGACAGCAGAAATGATTAAACAAGTTGTTATTAACGGAGCTCTAATGAGAATTCGACCGATTGTCATGACAGTTGCCACCATTATTATTGGGTTATTCCCAATTATGTTAGGTACAGGTACAGGAAGTGAAATTATGCAAAGAATTGCTGCACCAATGGTGGGAGGTATGATAAGTGCAATTCTGCTCAATTTAATGGTGTTGCCAGCAGTATTTTATTTATGGAAGAAACATAAGCTGAATTTAAGTGCGTTAGATTAAGACTAAAAAGTTTTCATGTGGCCTCTTAAATAAGGCTACATGAAATTTTTTAAGAAATAGTTGATAATTAACAATTTACATTGCTAGTTATTCTAGGTCTATAAATAGTTGTTCAACGGCTTCAAACCTTTGTTCGGAATGTAAAAAATCACCAATAATTCTTATCGCGTTATTAGGCATGGGTTTATATTTTTCGTGTTTTGTTTGAATCAAGCCGATGAGTTTGCGTAAAATTTTATCATCTTTTGTATCAAATTTGACGGTTCCGCCATGTTGATTCATAGAGATGCTTTTGATATCAAATACATTCGATTTTAGCTGTAGTATTTTGATTTCAAACAAATTTTTGGCTTGATCAGGAAGTAATCCAAACCTGTCAATTAATTCAACACGTAGTTCGTTAACACCATCAATAGTTTCAGACTGACTTAATCGCTTATAAAATGTCAAACGTAAAAAGACATCATGTATAAATTCATCAGGCAGCAGAGCAGGGATGTTTAATTCTATTTGAGTTTCATGAATACTTAAATCATCTAATTGAGGTTCATCTCCAACTTTAAGGGCTTCAACAGCCCGTTCTAATAATTCACAATAAAGACTAAAACCAATGGCTTGAATCTGGCCTGATTGTTCATCACCGAGCAGTTCGCCAGCACCACGAATTTCTAAATCATGTGTAGCTAATGTAAAGCCAGAACCTAAATCTTCTAATGAAACAATGGCTTCTAAACGTTTCACAGCATCTTTACTAATAGCTTTCCAACCAGGAATCAACATATAGGCAAAGGCTTTGTGATGAGATCGTCCAACACGACCACGTAATTGGTGCATTTGTGCTAAACCTAGTTTATCTGCACGATTCATTATTATCGTATTGGCAGTAGGAATATCAATACCATTTTCAATAATGGTAGAACACACCAAAATATTAAATCGCATTTTATGAAAATCCAACATCACATGCTGTAACTCATTTTCGTGCATTTGACCATGTGCTACGCGTACACGGGCTTGCGGAACCAGTTTTTGAATGGTTTCAGCCATTTGTTCGATTGTTTTGACATCATTATGTAGAAAATACACTTGCCCACCACGTTGGATTTCACGTTGACAAGCTTCTTTGATTGTTGGGTTATCCCATTCGATTACTTGGGTTTTGACCGATAACCTCGCTTTCGGTGGCGTAGCAATAATTGATAAATCACGTAAACCTGATAATGCTGTGTTCAGTGTTCTCGGAATTGGTGTTGCGGTTAATGTGAGAATGTCTACTTCAGCACGCAATTTCTTTAATTTTTCCTTTTGACGTACACCGAAACGATGTTCTTCATCTATAACAATCAACCCTAAATTTTTGAATTTAATATCATTTTGTAAAAGCTTATGTGTGCCAATTACGATATCAACTGTTCCATTTGTGACACCTTCAAGTATTTTTGTTTGTTCTGATTTTTTGATAAAACGTGACAAAACTTCAACCCGCATAGGAAAAGGTGAAAAGCGATCAAGGAAGTTTTCATAATGCTGTTGCGCTAACAATGTTGTAGGTACCAATATGGCCACTTGTTTAGCATCATTGGCAGTGACAAAAGCTGCCCGCAAGGCAATTTCTGTTTTGCCAAAGCCTACATCGCCACAAACGACACGATCCATGGATTTTGGACTTTGTAAGTCTTTTAATACTGATGCGATAGTGGAAGCTTGGTCGTCAGTTTCTTCAAATGGAAAGCCTTGGCAGAACTGTAAATATTCGTTTTCATTCAGTTTTACTTGTTTACCACCTCTAGATTCTCGAATGGCATATAGCTGTAATAATTCTGCTGCTACATCCTTAACTTTTTTAGCCGCCTTTTCACGTAGTTTTTGCCATCTATCACCACCCAGTTTATGCCAAGGTGCATTTTCAGCAGATGATCCCGTATATCGAGACACCAAATGTAAGGATGATACAGGTACAAATAATTTATCACCACCAAAATATTCTAGAACCAAAAACTCGGCTTCACCTTCAAAATGGTGGGTTTCTAAGCCTTTATAACGTCCAACGCCATGATCAATGTGAACTATAGGGGAGCCAACATGTAATTCACTAAGGTTGCTGATGATTTCATCAGGATTAGCTTTGAAGCGTGTTTTCTTACGTGTTCTGTTAGCTCGAGTACCAAACAAACAACTTTCATCGAGAATAATGATGTTTTGTTCTATAAAGTTTACCCCGTTTTCAATCGGTGCAATAGTGATGGCAATGTCTTGTTTTGATTGAATGAAGCCAACAATTGAATCTGTATCTTTTAAAACTAATTGCTCTTTGATAAATAATCTTTTAATGACATCTACACGACCTAAAGAATCCGAAGCAATTAAAATTCTTTTGCCGTGATCAATTTGGCTTTGTAACCATTTAACTTTATTGTTGTGTTTTTCAGAATTAAACCTATCTGGTAAATGTGTATGTAAATCTTGTGCATCTTTGTTTTGATTAAGTACAATAGTTGAATAATGTGATAATGCATCAACAACAACCGATGGGTCTATGTATAAATCTTCAGGTTTTATGACAGGCCGTTGGATATCATGACATCTTTCTTGATATCGCGCTCCAATCTGCTTATCCCACGTATTTAAAATAGCTTGTGTTTGCCCAGTATGAATAACTCTTGTATTTGTTGGTAAATAATCAAACAGTGTTGCTGTTTCTTCAAAAAACATGGGCAAATATTGTTCAATTCCTGAAAATTGAACCAATTTACGTATATCTTGATAAATCGAACATTTATGTGTATCTACATCAAAGTCTTCACGAAATTTTTGTAAAAACCGCATTCTTCCTGCTTCATCGAATGGAAACTCATTGGCCGGTAAGATGTGAATTTCTTTAACAGGTTTAATTGACCGTTGAGTTTCTGTATCAAAAATCCGCATGGATTCAATTTCATCATCAAACAATTCAAGTCGATAGGCTTGATTCGAACCTGTCGGAAAAATATCAATCACACCGCCACGTACTGCAAATTCACCAGGTTCTCTTACTTCAGACACGCAATGATAACCATTATTTTCAAAAGACAACCGTTTTTTAGCGATATCAAAGGCCGAATTTATTTCCAAAATCAATGAACGGCCTTTAATAAAAGACTTGGTACTTAAGCGCTGCATTAGATTATTGGTAGGAATAATTAATATGCCCTTATTAATATTTTGGCTAATATTATGTAAAAAAGATAAACGCTGTGAAACTATTTCGGGATTGGGTGAAAAAACATCATAGGGAAGAGTGTCCCAAGCAGGAAAATGGAATACACTGTCTTTAAGTTCGGGTGCACAAAGAATTAACTCTTCTTCTAATACAATTGATTCATGTGCGGACTCGGTCAATACCAAATTCAATCCATCATTATTGTGCGCAATTTCTGCTAATAATAAGGGTAATGCTAAGCCTTTTATTCCTTTAAACTCAAGCTTTTTAGACGAAGATAGGTTTTTAGTTTGTTGGAACAGCATGAATGTTTAAGTTGGTATTGTTAAAAGAGGCAGAATTTTATCATAGCTAGCTTCTAAACTAACAAAATATTTAATTCACTATATGATATAGTATGTTGGGTAAAATAAGATTAAACAGAATTAATCAATATGAAAATTAAAAGATTTGCAGGCTTTAAGTTATTACTACTATTGCTTATTTTTATACAAAATAATAGCAGTGCAAGAATAAGAAATCTTTCTCTAGAAATGGAGCCTACGGTGTTTGAGGCACATTGGTGGTTAGGTTTTGATAAAAAAGCAGGAAATGTTAAGTGGTTAAAAAAGCAAATAGCGGTACATCTCGATGAAGATAATGATGATTATCATAATTTGGCTGCATTACTGCGCATGTATTATGAATATGCACCTAAGTCAAATGGCATTGAATATGCAAATCAATTAGTAGAACAATTTAAAAATGATGAATATAGTATTGATGAAATTAATATGTTTAAGAGTTTATATTTAGATGATTCTTATATAAATAGCCCATATGAAGAAGACGCCCAAAAATATAATTCTGAATCACTAATCGCTAAATTATCATCGAATAGCTCTATTATTGATGCAATTCATTCAAGCAGATACTACGGAAAATTTAATGTGTTAAGTGATAATATAATAAATATTATTATTGGAATTTATTTAGATGATGGGCACTTTGCAAGATCAGCGGCCTATCATTTTTTAGTGGAATATTCATATGTTACTGAACATGATCCAAATGAACAGGGCACAGATGAATTAGGTAGAATTACTATTACTAGCGGTTTAGGTGCGAATTTAACTCAGTATCTTGTTCGATATTCTTATTCACCTACTTGGAAATTCTACGCAAAACGAATAAGCTCAATTAGTGGTAATGGATATGTCAGTCACGAATCAGAATTAGAACACTTTTTTGTTGAGATGCATACCTATGAAAAGCCAGATTTTAGAAAAAAAATAAATTTTATTAAAAAATTAAAAACATATAAACAAACAAGTGTGAGTTTTAAGATTAATGCAGCTGAAGAATTGATGTTATGTCACCCTAAACAAGGTGCTAAAATCCTTAAGAAGGCTTATAACAACGCCAATCCGGTTATTCAAAGTACCTTACATGCAAGGTATCCTGATATATTTCAGTATGATGAAAAATACTGGAGGCAGGCGTTAGTGAAAAGTAATAAAAATGCACAAAAATTGATTAAACATAATTTCGAGAGAATGAAAATTAAAGTTAATGAAATGAATAAACCAAACTATTGGTATTACAAGCACCGAATTGAATTTTGTAAATGAAATAATTTTATCACAAATAATCTAAATGTGATGTGGTTGTGATATTTCTCAAGTAAAATTCGATTTTTGCAATGTCTGTTGTATTCTATGAAAATTATAAAGGTTATTGTCTTTATTTTCTTATTAGTGCCAATCTTTATATTGGTGTATTTTGGGTTTAATGATAATTTAACAGCCGATCCTGTGGAATATATTTTACACTATACTGGTTTATGGTCTATACGGATGCTGATGTTGACATTGGCCATGACACCTTTGAAAAATATCACCAAGCAATTTGTCTTTTTGCGATTAAGGCGAATGATTGGTTTGTATGTTTTCTTTTATGTCAGTTTACATTTGCTGGTTTATATTTGGTTGGATTTAGGTTTTGAATTCTCACATTTGTGGAAAGATATTTTAGAGCGACCTTATATTACAGTTGGTTTCTTGGCTTGGTTGTTACTTATTCCATTAGCTGTTACCTCAAATAAAAAAATGATTCGTAAACTTGGCAAGAAGTGGAAAGCATTGCATAAATCGGTTTATGTGATTACTATTTTGGCTTGTTTACATTTTATTTGGTTGGTTAAAAATGATTTGTTGGAGCCATTGATTTATGCAACTTTCGCATTTGTGTTATTATTTTATCGTTTAATTAGGTTCTATAGATCATGACAAGACTCACTAGGCAAACCAGACGTGCTCAAGCAAAATTATTGCTTAAAATGGGTAAAGCCATTTCTGAAGCAGGTGCTCCTGCACATAGACTAGAAGCTTCAATGCAGGTTCTATTAGACAAATTCAAGATGGAAGGCAGTTTTTTCTCAATGCCAACTGCTTTATTTGCCACTTTAGGCGATGAAGAGGTGCAAAGAACTTACATGGAGAGAACATCGCCTAAAGACATTAATTTGGAAAAAATCAGTGATTTAAGCGATGTAATTAATCGATTAGAAGAAGATAAGCTGGATGTTTATGATGCTTATGAGGAAATTAAAGTGATTAACAAGGCTGAACCTCGATATCATTCTGCGGTTACTATTTTTTCAACTGGCTTAGCATCGGCAAGTTTAGCTGGCTTATTCCAAGGAAGTTGGATGGACGTGTTGATTTCATTATTGATGGGATGGACTACTGCATTCATCATTATATTCAGTTCTAAGCATCATCACTTATCGTTGTTATTCACACCAATTGCTGCTACAGTTGTTGGTTTCATTACCATGACAATTAGTCATTATGGGCAAAGTATTGATCATTTTATTGTTTCTTTGTCAGGATTGATTATTTTGGTTCCTGGGCTCGGTATCACTACAGCTATTAGGGAATTATCTACTGGGCATTTGGTTTCTGGAAGTGCTAGGATGGCAGGTGCAGTGACGACGTTTTTATTGTTGTCCTTTGGTTTGGCGCTTGGGTTCATGTTGGCATTGGGTTTATATGGAGACATTGTTATTCATAAGCTTCAATCGGTTCCTGAGTGGTTTGTTTATTTATCTATTTTCTCAATTAGTTCCGCGTTTACAGTGCTTTTTAATGCTAAGCCTGCTGACTATATCTGGATATTGTTAACGGCAACTATTGCGATTATGGGTTCGAAATATGCAGGGATATGGTTGCAATCCCCTTTTTCCTCTTTTGCTGCAGTGTTGGGTGTATCAATTGCTGGAAATGTATTTGCTTTACTGACTAAGAAACCAGCATCTATTATGCATATTCCGGGTGTTATGTTGTTGGTTCCTGGTAGTATTGGATTCAAGTCCCTTGAAGCTATGCTTGATAATCAAACGCTTGATGGTATTCAGACGGCATTTTCTGCTTTGTTAGTAGCCGTAGCTTTGGCAGTTGGATTAATCGCTGGAAATTTATTTGTACCACCAAGAAAAGCACTGTAATTTTTGATGAATTTCCATTCACTTAAATTGTTGTATTTGTAGCTTTAAGACATTAGTGATGGTGTAATCCCCCCAAAAAAAAGTAGTGTTTAAAAGTAGAAAATTCTATTAAGATAAACTTAGGAGTTTTTTATGAAAAAATCAAGATACACAGACAGTCAAATACTATCGATATTAAAACAAAATGAATCAGGGATCTCAG
>Ga0209345_10001142_pt1 | contig 32507 bp, 44 predicted proteins | sample Cruoilmetagenom7_FD_187294 | JGI IMG/M metagenome (GOLD analysis project Ga0209345, IMG submission 187294) | Oil polluted marine microbial communities from Coal Oil Point, Santa Barbara, California, USA - Sample 7 (SPAdes) (version 2) | ecosystem: Environmental > Aquatic > Marine > Oil seeps ...
TAGTATCGGGATGTCCTCAATATCTCTTGATAATTACATTACTTTAACTGAAGCGGATGTCGGTATCGGTGTAATGGTTGATGTTCGTAATCTTGCCAGTGTCCAACGATATAAAAGCATTACTATGGAATGGCGCAGTAGTTCTTTAAGATGTGCGATGTATCTCTACGATAGTTCAAAAACGTTAATTACCGATGTGACCAATGGGACGGACATATTTAATTCAGTGAACGGCGATATAGCTGAATCTGGGTCATACGCTGATTTATGGGTTTGCACTACTGCTACAAAACAATTCGCAACGGCATTTAGTGATCGAGTGGAGTATGTTTATATTTGTGTTTATTTACCATCTGGGACTGGTCAACTGGCAGAGTTCCAAGTGTATTCAGACGAGCATAAACCCGTTTTAACAAAAATATCCCCCACTGGTACCGCTATCCCATCACTAACTGATGACGCGACACCAATTGTTAGGCATGGAAAAGTGTTCTTAACGGGAGGGACTACAACCATCACTGATTTTGATAATGGTTGTGAGGGGCAAATTATAACGATTATTGCAGAACATTCACTCATAATTACAGACGGAACGAATATTTTTTTAAGTGGGTCTTCAAATTGGGCAATGACTGCAACAGATACATTGACTTTAATGCAGAAGGCAGACGGAAAGTGGTACGAAATTTCTCGTGGAGATAATGGGGCATAAAAGGAAAACAAAATGGCAGACTACACAAGTTCAAAATCAGGCGCAGAAATAGACGCTGCTCTCTCAAAAGCTGAAGACTTACCAGCGATTGCCGGAGGTGATGCAGCTAAGGCTGTCCTGGTTAAATCAGATGAGTCAGGTTATGAACATACAACCGTTGCGACAGCTTCTCATACGCATGACACAAGATATTATACTGAAGCAGAAATCGATTCTTCATTATCTGGTAAAGCGGATTCAAGTCATTCTCACGCAGAATCAGATATAACAGACTTAGAAACGCATCTCGCAGCAAGACTTGAGAATTTATCAGAAGATACCACTCCTCAGTTGGGTGGGTCACTTGATACAAACTCAAAACAGGTCCAATGGTCAAAGGGTGCTGATATAGCAAGTGGGACCGCTTTACCCTTAATCGCAGATGGAAACTATTTTGATGTAACCGGAACAACCACAATAGCCACAATTGATACCACTGGACGAATAGGGACGGTCATAAAACTTCACTTTGATGGAGCGCTTACACTTACACATTCGGCTGACTTGGTTCTCCCTGGTGCAGAAGATATAACCACAGTAGCCGGGGATGAAGCAGAGTTCATAGAATACGCATCTGGTGACTGGCGATGCACAAACTATCAGACTCCATCCACCCCTGGCAGTCTTGTTTTCATATCAGAACTGGTCGCGTCTAATGATGCTTCCGTTGATTTTGATTCAGATATAGACGACACATACGATGAATACGAAATCCATTTCTATAATGCTATTCCCGCAACGGATGCGGTAGAGTTCTGGTTCAGGACTTCAACTGACGGCGGCACGTCATATGATTCAGCCTTTGAAAACTATGCTTATGATGAAGTTGGCGGCGGGAATGGCAAGGACACAAAGATACCACTGACATCAGGGGATAATATCGGTAGTGGTTCTAACGAGTACGGATGTACCGGAATTCTTAAATTATTTGAACCATCCCATTCGGGATATACCGAAATGTTTGCGACGCTTAACTATGCAAAATCAGATGGTGACTTTCTTATCACAACAATAGGTGGTCGCAGAACATCGGTCGCGGATGTCGATGCGGTAAGGTTCTTATTTTCAAGTGGGAATATCGAGTCTGGAACATTCAGGCTTTACGGGATTAAAAAATCATAGGAGCAAACAATGGCATTAACAAAACTAACATCTAAAGGCCGGGTCCCTTTAACAAAAAAAGAAGAAGCTGAAATGAATGCTGAAAAAATAGCATGGATGGCAGAAAATGCTGAACGAGATCAAAAAAAGGCCGACAATGCTTTTTATAATTTAGCACCTAAAGAATATGAGTCGTATATCAGGGATAACGCCAAAGATCTTCAGGCATTAACGAATATTGTTGTTAAACTTTCACAGTTTGTATCTGGACGCATATAGTGAATATAGAAATCATTCAATATACAGAGGTTGACGGTATTAGAACAGTGCCGGATTCAAGAATTAAAGCCCTTTACGAGCAGACAGTCGAAGACGGAACTTGTGAATCTGTTTTTTGCGATGGGACCGTTCAATCAGCCGACCAGTTCCTTAACGCCGTAAAATATGGTGAGTCCGTTATGGGCCTTTGGATGCAGGATGATAAAGTAATCGGTTTTTCATGGTGTAACAGATTCCAGAACCATACAGCCCAAGGTCATTTTTGTGCATTCAAGAGAGCGTGGGGTGAAGGAACAGTCGAAGCAGGTCGTATGATTGTAAGGCAATGGCTGAATTTTAAAGATAAAAACGGGAATTATGTTTTTGATTTGATCACAGGTTTGATCCCTGCATTTAATACCCATGCAGTTCAATATATAGAAAGATGCGGTGCAACAATAATGGGTGAAATTCCAAATATTATTTGGCACAGCAAAGAACAAAAAAGCATCCCGGGTGTTTCAATTTATTTTCAAAGAGGTGACGTATGATATTCCAAAACAATTGTGACTATTTTAAAAAACATCTGGTTCATTTCAAGGGTGGCGGTAGCAGCACCACTATAAACGTAGATAAAGAATATAATGCACGTCTGGCTACTATTGCTGAACAACAGCAGAAAATGTCGCAAGAATATTATGAGTTTTATAAGCATGGGAGTAAGGGGCATTATGAAACTCAAGGGGCGGTCGTTCCAATGGACGGCAAAATGGGTGAATGGGGCTTTTCCAGAGGGAGTACAGAGCGTGTTTGGGTGCCTGATGAAGACGGAATAGGTTTTCAGGACATGGAACAGGCCCAGATTGAAGCCAATTATAATATGATCCCATACGAAACCGGACTTGCAAAAGATAAGATTTTAGCAGAACAGGAATTATTGCCTGGTCAGGTTAACCTTGGGAAATCGAATACCTCTCTTGGCCTTGCCTCTAATGAAGCCGCGATGTCTTTACTTCCAAGCCAAACGAATTTAGCACAAGCCAGAATAGGAGATGACCTTACAGCTATAAATGAAAGGGCGCCTGTCAGAAACGCTTTTTACAGCCAGTCGCTAACGGGTGTTAACGCAGAAGACAGGGCAACCAGGGCAGGTACAGACGCAGCACACTCTTTCGCTAATTCAAATGATATAATGAGACGGAACGCTGGAAGAATGGGTATCAACCCAAATTCCGGGAGATTCGATGATATGATAAATACCAACTCGATCAACGAAGCAAAGACAATTTCCGGAGCTAAAACCAAAGCCAGGAACCAGGCAGAGCAAGAAAATTATAATCGGTTAACAAGCGCTATGGGATACGGAGGATAGAGCCATGATGTACGAAGTTGAAAACCCAATGGATAAAGCAATGGCGGGTATGAGTGATACTGCTGGCACACTTGCGAACATGACTAAGAGATCTTCCCAGACAACCGAAGGTCCTGGAGCTACAGCCGGAGGCGCACTAATGTCAGGCATGGGTGGTGCAGCCGCCGGAGCTTCAATCGGTAGCGCAATCGGTGGCGGAGCAGCGTCAGGATCAGCGGCTGGGCCTTGGGGTGCTGTAATCGGTGCAGCCGTTGGCGTTGGGTCTTACTTACTTTCATAACAAGGGGGAGTCATGCCGGATAAATACGGAAGAATCGGATACAATGATTTTATGGGTATTGCAAATACCGTAAATTCTATTAATAAAACGAGGCAGGGGAATCAAAGGTTTGCACAGGAACAGCAAGATAGGGCAGAGAACAGAGCGCTCCTTGATGATACAAGGCAAAACTATTACCTCACAAAAGAGGGGGGCAGACCAAGTGCTTACGGCGATCCAGGTGTATATGAAGCACCAGGTGAAATGCAAGATCCCCAACTTATTGGCTCCCCTGAATCAAGAATTTTAGGAAAACAGATGGTTGCGGAAGAAGAAACCGCAGATAGGCTCCTAAGAAAGCAAAATGAAAATAAAGATGTAAATGAGCAAGAAAATAAATTATGGCAACAATTTACATCTTTGCCGAATCAGCAACAAAAAGATCAGTTTATTGATTCGTATACCCCTAAATCTAAGGCTGACTATGAAGCGTTTTTATCATTTGGTAAGAAAATTGAACAGAATTCAGAATTTAAAATGGCCCGGACAAACCGTAATATAGAGAAAGGAAAAAAGCGGTTTGAAATTTGGAACACGATGCTTAAAGCAGGAATCGGATTTGTAGAGGAAGGCAATATAGAATTTGGAGAAAAGTATTTAGAATTTGCGGTTAATCAATCCCACCATCCATTAGAACTACAGAAAAATATAAACGGAACATACGATTTAATTTATGAAGAATTAGGGCAAGGGAAAAGAATTGTAGGGAACGATGTTTCCCTTGAACAAGCTTATAATGAAGCCTTATCGATAACACCTGAGATTTTTATTGAAGATTATGTAGCTCAAAAACAAATGATCGCTCAAAAAAACCAGAATGCTGAATTTGTAACATGGTCGAACGGTAAAGATGGGTATGATGTAACGACACTCTATACGCAATCGAACCCTAAAAATGGCGTTGCTGTTATTTATGAAAAAGGCGGAGACATTGCAACAAAGAGGGATGGTTCTCAACTAACAATCGATGATTTAAAGAGTGGTGGATTCAGACCGCGAGACATAGACACTGAAAATAAAATAAAACAGGGTGAAGCGACCGATGCTTTGACCGCCAATAGAAATAAGTCAACAAGTCTTATGGGGAGAAGCGATGAAGTCTCACCTAATTCATATAAATATAAATTAGCAAGAACAAAATATGTCCAGGCATCTGTTAAGGATTTGTTTGATTCAACACCAGATGAATTGGAAAAAGCTAAGGCTAAGGCAAGTACAGAGTTTGATGCAGACCAGGGTGATTGGAAAAAAATATCCAATCCAAAAACCAAGCAAAAAGGGTATCTAAAACCAAACGGCGATATCGTTGATGATCTGGGTAGACCTGTTGAGAAGGCAAGGCCAAAACCGAAACAAGCGCCGAAACGAGATACGAAACAAAAGCAAGAAACTAAGCAAAGCGAAGACGGCAAGAGAGAAGACGGAACAAAAAAAGGTCCTGGTTTTCTTGGTGAAATAAAAAATACTGATGGATCTGTATCAACAGAGGTTTCAGTAGGGATAGAAATAGGCGGCAAGGAAACAGAAATCCCATTACTCGTACCGACACTAACAAAAGAAGAAATCAAAATTATACAATCAGGTGGTGAAATTCCACAAGCCATTATTGATAAGGCGGTTGACCACGCTAAAAAAAGAATTGCAGAAGGGAAAAGTCCATTTGCCGAAAATGAAGAAGAACCTCCTGCTGAAACAAGAAACAGATCACTATTAAAAGATTTTGCAAAAAGAAATACCCAAACAATGTTGAAACAACCCGAGCCAGACGTTAAACAATTTAAGTTTAGGAAAAGGCCATCTAATTAATGAATGATCTATTAAAAGACGAGTGGGTTTCCGGTTGGGATCAGCCAGAAACGCAGCCAGATAATGAATGGGTTTCCGGTTGGGTTATGGATGAAGAACCAGAACCAGAAAAGTCTGGTGCGTTGGAAACAATCGGCAAGGGGTTAACTCATGGAACATTGGGGTTAGCTGAGTCTATTGGAACGGGCGTCGAATATCTTGGGAATAGAATTGATAGTGAAGGCGTTGCTAATGTTGGTCGAGAGGCTAAACAATATTGGGGTGATAAGGCTGATAAATTTACACCATCTGATGAGATTTACGGGAAAAACGTTTGGGACAATCCTGAAATATTAAAAAATTCTGAGTATTGGTTATACAATATCAGTGATATGGTTCCTATGTTGGCTGCATCTGTTATCCCGGGTGCGGCGGCAGCGAAAGGAATTCAAGCCGTAACTGCCATTCCGAAACTTGCCAAGATTGGCGGGGCTATAATCGGTGGTGCAACTGGTGGTTCCATAGAAGGTTCTCAAACATACAATGCAGTTTTAGAAAAGGGCGGGACTGAAGAAGAAGCGGCAAGGGCCGCAGAATTAATGACTGTAGGGTCTGGTGTATTAAACGCGCTTTCTGTTGGGAAAATTTTATCTAAAGCCGGAAATGGGTTTAAAGCGAAGGTTGTTAAACACCTTGGGGCAGGTGCATGGGAAGGTATCACAGAAGGGTTAGAAGAACCAACAGAAGTTTTTTCTAAATATTTTGGCGCATATTTGGCAGGAGAAGAATTGCCCCAGGATATAAAGCAGCAACTTATTGATTCCGCAAAAGATGCATTAACGGTAGCGCCAATCGCTGCTGTTACAGGTGTTGGCGGTAGTGTAGTTTCCGGGAATAATACCTCACCAGAGGACGCCTTATCTAAAGATCCGAATAAAATCGATATTGCAAAAGCTGCGGACGAAAAAAATAAGGACGATATAGAGCGGGCAGCTAATGGAGAAGATATTTCAGACATTACGCCATTTGTTGATATTGGAGAGCAAGCTAAAAATCTATCACCGATTGTTGAAGATCTGCAAACTAAACGAGAGGCCCTTGATACTAAAATAGAGAATGATGAATTTGATGCAGAATTTGAGAGACGGAAAAGACAAACTTCTAAGGTAGCAGATGTTACGGAACAAGTAGACGAAGCCGAAGCTTTAATTAACACATATAAAAACTCAACGGATTATAAAACCAGAACGGATACACAGCGACAAATCGAAGCGTTATTTTCTCCCGGTACTCCTTTTAATGAAGGCCTGGAAGAACTTGAAGCAAATATTTCTGAGTTTAGGAGGCTTAAAAGTAGAGAAAAATCTGTTCAGGCTCTTGAAAACAGGAATAGTAGAATATCGAACCCGGATATTGCTCAACAAGAGTTAGCTGAAAAAGAAGCTCAAGAAGATAATGAATATTGGGATAAGGTTGAGTCTGATATTCTCGAACAACGAAAAGATGCAAAGGGTAAAGCACAAGTAGAAGTAGATTTAAGAAATCGCCAAACATTAAATACCAAACTCGCTGATTCTATCCAGGCTAAAAGAGATGCCTTGGATTGGACAATTGATATTGAAAATCAGAGAAGAAAGGCTAACGAAAAAATTCCCGCCAAACCCATAAAACCAAAAGATGAAATCCAACAGAGGATAGAAGATATTGAAGAATGGGGAAACAGAAAAGTCGATATTCCTAAAACAGATCAATCAGGCTTTGAAGAACTTGAAACCAATGAGAATTACTGGAAAGAACAAGAACGGAAAATAAAAAATCAGAAAAAAGAAGCCCCAGCAACCAAAATAAATCAGGCCAGAATAAACGCAAATCTTAGTGACGTCGAATTAGAAGACAGGGATATGAACCAGGCGCTTGCAGGGAAAAGCGACTTTCTACAAAAGCTTGATATGATGCAAACCGAAGTAAATAGTACACAAACCGGAGGCATCAATCAGCAAAAGGCAAACCAGGAGGGTGAGGACGTTAGATTCTCGTCAGATTCACCACAATGGATGCGGCAATTACAGAAGGAAAGGAAAGCAGATAAGAAACCCCTATTAGGCCGAAAAGATTTAAACACCCTATTTGATAAGATTAGATCAGGTAAGCCATTAACCGTAAGACAGCAAGGTCAATACGATTATCTTGAAAAAGCAATCAATGATTATACTGGAGAATCCGCTGAATTTATAGAGCAGGAAAAAGCAGACATGCTTGAAAAAGACGGCTTTGATGTCCTTGGGGGCCAGAATGTATCGGTTGCCAACTTGAATGAGGGGGATAAATTCGTTGGTACCGTTGATGGCGTGAAGGATGAGTTCACGGTTAAAGATACCAATGCTGAAGGCGAAACTCTCTTGCAGGATGGTATAGCGAAGCGGGTTGATATGTTTGATGAGGTTTCGGTTGAGGGAATAAAAAGAAATAAACTTGAAAAATCTCAAAAAAACAATATAATTGAAGAAGGGAAACCACAATATAATAGGACGCTATTCAATGCAGATCCAAGACAAGAAAAGCAACTTGATTTATTTCCGATATCCAGATCAGGGAAAATATCAAGAAGTAGCTCGCCAAAGAAGGGCAAAAAAGATCAGGCAAAAACTTCGACAAGCGCCGGAAAACGATTGGCAGCAAAAGTTAGAGTTGATGTCCGAACTACAGGAAATATCAAACATAGTGGATTAGCTGTAAAGTCAGATAAAGATGCAGCAAGCCTCCTCTCTCACCTTGCAGACAATACTAACGAAGCCCTTTACACAATCATTGTTGATAAAAATGGTGAAGTCCTTGAGGTTTTTTATTATTCTAAAGGCGGTATATCAAGCTCAACCGCAAACGCTTCTGAGATTGCAGGTCGGTCTTTCACTCATAACAATATAGGCAAAACATATATTGTCCATAATCACCCAGCAGGTAGTACCGATCCAAGTATATCAGATAAAAATTTAGTCAAGTCATTAGAAGGATTATTCAGATTAAGAAAAATACCAATATCAAATATTATTATTGGTAAGGATATAGACCATAAAAAGCGATGGGGCAAATTTGAATCATCCGGCCAGATTGCACTCAATCAACCGATCCCTAAAACCATTAAAAAAGTATCTATCCCTGTAAAAGAAAGAGTTTATGCAAAAGATGAGCGCGGAGAAGTCGTTACTCCTCAGAATATCAATAAAATATTAAAAGGCAAGCCATCCGGCTTTATTCTTGTTGATAGAAAATTGCATGAATCCGGCTATCTTGAATTTCAGCCGGGTATGCCAGAAAAGGCCGTTGCTTCTGAAGTTTTAGAAGCCCTTGAGACAACTAATTCAACCGCAATCATCCCTTACAATAAAGAGGGGCACATAGAAGAAAGAAATAAGTTTTTTGTAAAATTATCAAAGAGTTTAAGGGGTGTCGGAAAAGATGTAGCAGTTATTGTTACAGATAAAAACGGGAAAAGAAGTGAATCCGTTCTTCCAGGAGAAGAAATAGGGAATATATCAGATGTCGATTCTAATAAACCTGTATTCTCCACAACCCAAGACTTTGACCAAACGGAAACAAAAGCTTTTAGGAAATGGTCAAAAGGGTACGAAGTATTAAACGGCTACGAAATAGCCGATGCCAAACCCGGTCAAGGATATGTTTTTAAAGTACATCACGGCACAACCAATGGTTTTAATATTTTTGATCCAACTGTAAAAGGAACAAAAGAAGGGCAATTCGGGCAGGTGAATTATTTTACTTCCGATATTGGCGATGCAAATAATAATTATGCAGGGAATGGCCCAGATTTAACCAATAGAATAAAGTTAAGAAAAGAACGGATTGAGAATGAGTTGGATGAATATGATGAAGATGAAATTTTAGAACTATCAAAAAAATTTAACCTGCCGTTTGACTCAGAAACAGAAACATACCCGGATGGATTACCAGAGGCATTGGCTAAAGAAGAACTTCAAGGCGATGACACCCATACAAAAACCGTATATGTCAGATTAGACAATCCCATTTATGTCGGTGGAAACACTCAGACTTGGATAGAAAATCAGGACACAGAGCAATACAGAGAAGATGCAACCGAGGAGGTTCTATCAGAAAATGATGCTGATAAATCTCAAATAGATGAATACGAAAACGAAATTCAAGAACGCATTTTGGATATGGCGGCATATGATAAGCCAGAAATCCTTGTCGCTATCCAAGAAGCAATTCGTGAAATCGAAACCGACGCAGACCCGAATAAAACTTACGAACAGCTTGAAATATACGACACAGATATTTCAGCAACAGAACTTGAAGAACGGTTAATGGCATCAGAAGAATTGATGTATGCGGAAGATTTTGATGGTGAGGGAGAATTAATCCAATCGCATCTTATTGGGCAAATTTTCAAGCATCTTGGTTTTGATGGTATTGTCCTGCAAAACGCTGACAAACGATTTAAAACTATGGATATGGGGAGTGGAATTGCTCATGTTCATGTGTTTGAAGAAACCCCGGCGAATATTAAATCAGCCACAGACAATACTGGCTCATTTGACCCTATCAACCCGGACATAAGGTATTCAAAAGATGCCCTACCAGGCCAGGGGATATCCATTCAAGACATCCAATCCCGTTTCAAAAACCAACAAGTCTTTTTATCCCCAGACGGCTCAATATCCATTAAGCTTAAAAATGGCAAAGGATTAAGAATAAAGAGCGTTCAAGACATGGGCGATGGAGACACCCAATATGCCATTGAATCCGGCAGGATGGGTAAGGATGGCTTGATTTTAGGTAAGTATTTAAACAATACCATTACCCTGAATAAAGACCTTGCCAACAATTTCACTAGAGATCATGAATTATTTCATTTTTTAATTGCGAATGGAATGATAACCAAGACAGACAAGTTCGTTTTAACATCTAAATATAATGCGTTAAAAAATAGAAATCAGCTTAATTTCAAACCAAACGAATCCAAAGAAGAAAATTTAGCCAATACGTTTGCTCAAATCTTAGAAGCCCGTGAAAGTTACCGGAATACAACAGTCGGGCGAATCGTTCAAAAGATTTCAGATTTCATTGACGGTCTTTTGCATATCGGCAGGATGTCTACACGGAAACTTGCGAGACAGGTTGAGAGTGGGAAGGTTTTTTCTCTGGAAGGTAGTAATGCTAATAAAGTAAAACCACAATTCCAAACCACATCAGATTTAGCACAAGATAGCCCGGTAACAAATCAAGATTATATCGAAAACCGGAAACAACACAAAGACATTAAACTGAAAACAGCAATCACTTTAAAAAAAATCACAAGGGATATCACAAGGGGTGTCGATAAGTTCTTAGGGTCTGTGTCCACAAGGCTCAAAACAGTAAGCCCAAAACTTGCAGCCAAAGTCAGGACCCTTGACTTTGATATTAATACCAAGGCCGCAAATGATTTAAAAACCGTTCTGCCTCTTTTACGAAAAGCCAAAAATATGACACGGGACGATTATGCTGATTGGGATTATGCAAGGAAAAATTCAGACAAAGAAAAACTTGACGAACTCAACAAAAAATACGGCATTGAAAAAGAATACAAAGCTGTTAGAAAAATGTTGGACAGAATCAGAGAGGAAGCTATTGATGTCGGGTACGAAGTTGGAGAAATTGAAGAATACTGGCCCAGAGTCCTCAAAGATCAGGAAGGATTTCTAAGGGCGATAGATCGAGGCCCGGAAAGACCGGAGTTCACAGACGCTTTAAAGAAAAAAGCCAAAGATATGGGGATTGAAGTATGGGAAATGGACCCGACTTTAAGAGCCGATATTATATCGAATGTGATCCTTGGCAAGTATTATGGCATACCAGGCCCCGGAAGTGTTAAACAGCGTGTATTTAAAAAGATACCGGTTGAATTCAATAAGTTTTATATGGATTCTGATGCAGCCTTGACAAATCATATCCATTCTATGAGAAAACGAATCGAAGCAAGACGGTTCTTTGGAAAAGTCCCTGATAGAATTGCCACCGCAAAAACAAGATTAAGAACGGCAGAAGCAAGATTAAGGAAACTGAACCCAGATCAGAAAGATAAAATTGCAGACGTTAAAGATAATATACAACAATATCGCATTATAATAGAAAAATATAAGCACCAAAATGATTTTGAAGAAAATATCGGGGCATACATTGGTGAACTGATTGCAAAAAGAGAAATCACGCCATCTGATGAAAAGGTTGTTAAGGATATATTAACAGCACGGTTTAACGAACATGGAACCCGTGGGGTGATACAAGCCTACAAGAACTTGTCATACATTGATACAATGGGGTCCGTAACGTCTGCTATAACACAGGTTGGTGACCTTGCGTGGGCAGCGTATGAAGGCGGTTTAATCCCTGCTCTTAAAAACGCTTATAAATCAGCAAGGGGTAAGTCGAGAATCACAAAAGAAGATGTGGGTGTCGAACGGATCGCGCAGGAATTTTCAGACGGAGATACATTAAGCAAGGCGGTATCAGCAGTTTTCAAGATCGTTGGTCTTGAGAAAATGGATTCGATTGGTAAAGAAGCCCTGCTTAATACCGCATTCGAAAAATATAAAAGGCAAGCTAAAAAGAATCCTGCTGCATTACGAGCGAAGATACGACCTATCTTTGGTAAAGAAACAGATAGTGTAATTAATGATCTTCTGAATGATGATATCACAGAGAATGTAAGATTGCTGGTGTTTCACAGACTCCTTGACTTTCAGCCGGTTACGTTGTCTGAAATGCCTGAGAAATATCTTACAGCCGGGAACGGTAGACTGTTCTATATGCTCAAAACCTTCACCATAAAACAGTTCGATGTGTACAGAAAAGAAGTTTACCAAGGGTTGAGACACGGTGACAAGGCACAGAAAATTCAAGCCATGAAGAATCTTGTTTCCTTGACAGCTATGTTCGTTTTGGCAAATGCAGGAGCAGATGAACTAAAGGATTGGTTGCTCGGAAGAAATACAGACCTTGAAGACAGAGTCGTGGATAATCTGTTGAGATTATTTGGGGTTTCAAAATTTGTCACATGGAAGGCTAGAACTGAGGGTGCAGGTTCCGCAATGGCAAGACAGATACTTCCTCCGTTTAAATTCATAGATGCTGCAACAAAAGATATTGTGACTGCCGGTGATGATAAGGGATTATACACACCAGCCTCTATCCCGGTTGTCGGCAAGCTTGCATATTGGCATATGGGGCGAGGACAACGATCTAAGGGTGATAGATGGGACCGAAAATTCTCAAAAGAAAAAAGACGTTTGAATGAAGTTAAAGAACAATTTGACAGGTCTAAAAATAAATTAAAATTTAGAGTAGACCATAAAAAAGAATTTGCTGCATTAAAGAAAACAAAAAAAATCCAAGGCAGATTAAATAAGTATAGGAAACGAATCAACAAATTAAAAGCATTGCCTCAATCAAAAAATACGGAAGGAATCATTAGAAACCTTGAAAATAAAAGGTCAGCATTGATTATGAAATATTTTGGCAGGAGTTTAAAATAAGATGAATGTCTATTTTTTCCATATTTTCCATGCTTGGTGGCAAGCGTATATCAACGCCAAAAATATCATGCAATATCCGGCATATTTTTTGACCCCGGTTGCTTCACTGTATTTTGGTATTATCTGGTCGTTTAAGGCATATCCGTTGGTAGAGAATATAAATAATATTATGGCTAAAAATATAATTAATACACAATGTTTTTTTAAAGCAAGAATTATTCGCATAAGGTTAACTATTAACTGAATCAAATACGGTTTTTTATGGGATTATATAATATATGTATAACAAATTTATTAAACAATTACAAATAATTAAACAGGAAAATATAAGGAGAATTAAACAATGATACTAAAACCTATTATGGAAACTTTACCGGCAACAGGTGCCACGGCAACTCTTTTTTCACTTGGATCAGGTGTTAGGGCAACTGACTTCGCTGTACAGGCCCAAGGGGATGTTGATATCCACATCTCTGACGTTGAAGCAATGACAACTTATTGGACTATAAAATCAGGGACAGCACAATCAATAAGCCAAGTATTAGGACCTGGGGCAAACATTTTCTACGCGAAATCAAGCGGGTTAGCGGACGTAATAGAGATTCTCCCACTGACTAAATAGTTATGAATTATGGGGATAAAATGAGCAAAAAACGATTCAAGTTATTGAGGGAAAGACCGGAATATAAACAGGAGGAAACTTGATGGCAAGATATTATATTTGTAGACGGTTAGGGGATGGATCAGAAAATGATCCATATAACAGTGAAATGCGACAGTACTTATCTGATAATTGGCCTGATGAGCCAAAACCAGAACGTCACATTATAGCCCATGTTTTTCCTTGGTGTATGATGAGATACACACTGTCACAAGCGGCGCACGATGATGTTGTGGCAAATTTAACTGGCCTGATGGCCTTTCCTGCGACAGCCCTGTCCGCAGAATTGCGAGATATAGCAGTCGATAAACGCATGATGATTGAAGACAAATTAAATGCTATTGGGATGAAAACAGGGTGGTTGAAAGGAACCCATCAGGTCAGAGATGTTTTAATTTATATTGCACGTACTATACAGATTGCAGAATGGGCAGATCATCAAATCGAATCTTCTAATTTTGATTTATACACTACAATGGCACAGATCCCAACGGCAGCGAGGCAAAACATCAGCGCGAATCTTGATAATTTGAATTTTGATTATACATGGGTCGGTGGGACAGTAACAATCGGGGAACTTGCGTCTGCGATTGTTTTACACAGAAACGCTTATTTATTTGATGATTAATTATGACTGAAATTGTAAATGATACATTCTCTGGGGAATCGTCCAATGTTGCGCTAACATCTCATACAGGTGAGACAGGCGCAACGTGGACAAAATTGTCTGGTTATGCGAATGCTCCAAATGTATCACCTATTAATCATAATTTGTATTCGATAGCCGCTTCTGAGCAAGGGTGCTATGCGTCTGGAAGCCCTGGAAGTGCTGAATATGATGTAGAAGCTGATCTTGTTAGAGGTATATCATACCCAGGAATTCTGGGTAGGGTAAGTACGTCAGCGGTTACGTTTTATCAGTTGAGATTATCCGCAACAGGTGTTGTGCAATTATATAAATATGTATCTGGTTCTGTCACGTTGCTTGATGACTATTCCGGATCGATAGTTTCTGGGTCTTTAAAATTAGAAATTAGAAATGCAACTAAAAAAGGATATGTTGACGATGTAGAAAGGGTATCTGACACAGATAATTCGATTACAGTGACCGGTAAAGCAGGAGTTCGGTTTACCGGGTCATCGGATACGAATTCGAGAATTGATAATTTTGTAGTTACAGATACAGAAAGTGATTCAGGACTATTGCCTATACTCTTGACCCAAAATTTACAAGGAAACACTCAAAACCTTTCAGGAGGATTATTATAAATGGCACGAATGATCAAAAAGGGATCAACAGATGTAACGGATTATATTGTTATTCGAGATTCTTCTGATGGGACAGTGGAAACAGGCGTAACAATCGCAGACCTTGATTTGCAGTATGTCAGAAATGGAGCAGCTCCAAGCGCAAAGGTTGACGCTGTAGCTCTTGCGGCAACAGATACGGCCCATACAGATAATCGTATGATTGAAATTGACGCAACAGATCAACCTGGACTTTTCCGGGTTGATTGGCCTGACGCTGCCTTTGCAAGTGGTGTTGATCAGGTTGTTTGTACAGTCAAAGGTACTGGGTTTGACCCCATTCATAAAGAATATCAGCTTGTAGATTTTGATCCAGAAGATGCCGTTCGTCTTGGATTAACAGCACTTCCAAACGCCGCCGCAGATGGCGCAGGCGGTTTGCCGATTTCAGATGCTGGTGGTCTTGCTCTTGATACTAAACTTGCCAATACTAACGAAGTAACCGCCGCACGTATGGGGGCCTTAACCGATTGGATTAATGGTGGCCGTCTTGATACGATTATTGACGCAATTGTGACCCATCTCACTGATGTGAAAGGAGGCACATTCTCCGGTGCTACTGACAGTCTGGAAGCTATCAGGGCCAGAGGCGATGCGGAATGGGTAACTGGCTCAGACACAACCACTGGATTGACATTACATAGTGATTATGACGCCGCCAAAACAGCAGCACAACCAGGAGCCGATGGAGATACCCTTGAAACGCTATCAGATCAACTCGACTTACAGGCCACAGCAGAAGCATTAGCTGCTATTTCCGCAACAAGTGGTGGGACCCTTAATTACCCCGTTGCCGATGACAATGTTGATGGGGCGTTAAACGGGGTTACTTTCCTTGGTGTGGAAACAAGCGGGACTTATGCAAGCACCGAAGCAGAAGACGGAACAGTTCATAAAATAGATGACAGCGAAGTGACAGTAAATTCAATTGACATCGTGTATCAATTTAATTTGGGTGGGAATAGAACGGCTGCTGAGATTGACTTTACGGGTTATCTAACAGGATCAAATGATGAAATTAATATTCAGGCATATGATCATGTTGGTTCAGATTGGGAAACAATGTTCATTTTAACCGGGACAGCGTTGGTAAGCAATCAATCTGAAACAATTCCAGTATATGCAAAACACACGTCATCAACTGGTGTTGTATATGTAAGGTTTGTATGCGCTGGTCAATCAAGCCCACAATTAAACATAGACAGATTAATGATTGGAGCGATTAACACATTTCAATCAGTCGGATACGCCAATGGTGCTATATGGGTTAAAGCAACAGGGACAGCAGGGGCAGTTGATTATGTTAACGGCACAGCCGATAATCCATGTCCGTTAGCGAATGCTATTACAATCGGTGCAAGTTTAGGAATTACACGTTTTCATATTGTAAATGGTGAAACTATAACGTTAACGGATGATTCAAGCAACAGGACTTTTGAAGGAAATAACTGGACACTTGATTTAAACGGGCAGGCTATCACCAATGCTTATTTTGAACACGCCACTGTATCTGGTACAGCCACGGGTACTGGTTTTAGAATGATAAGATGTAAGCTTGCCATAACAGCAGAATTATCTGTTCAGGCAGGTGGGTTCAAAAATTGTGTGTTCGGTGGAAATTGTATTACGCTCTCGGCGGCTGGAAATTATTTTTTTAAAGATTGTTCCACTGGTGTTACTACGGCGTGCATAGATTTAGAAGATGCCAACGAATCAAAGAATGTATTTTTGACACCTTACGATGGTGATCTTGAATTGAAAAACTTTGGTCATGGAACTGCAACCCATCTTGTTTCTGTAACAGGCCAGGGGCATTTAACATTAAACGCCAATTGTGACGCCGCTGATGCAGGTGACGTCCTTGATATTCATGGTATGTTCAATATTATTGATTCCGTTATTGGGTCGTGGGGTGGAACAATAAATGAAGATGCAAGAGTTGATCAGGCCCAAATACTTGGAGCATTGACCGACGATGATGAACAAATTGACGCGAGTGCCTTAAATACTCTATCAAGTCATGATCCTGGTGATACAATTGGGACAAGCACCGTTACCACGGCACAGGTGAATACAGAAGTTGATAATGCTTTGAATACAGCAATTCCTGACGCTCCTACAGCTGATTCAATTAACGCTTATATACAGGCAGTCAAATACGCCATCATAAATAAAATAGCTATCACAGAAGCGGATGGCAACACGGTGATTTATAAAGACAATGATAGTACAGAATATTGTAGTGTGGCAGCGGCCTATTCGACTGATTCTACCACAACCACAAGAAAGAGGTTGGAATAATGTTTAATTATGAAAAACTGTTTGAGCCTTTCATGGCAGATGGCGCGACTCTTGAAAATTCAATTTCCTGGCTTAAAAAAACCACCAAAGCGGAAGATAGGATAATTGATCAGGCCATTGCCGATACCATGCAAAGAGTAGCAGAAGGGGAAACGTTCCCGCTCCCATGCCCGTGCGGGTGTGAAATGGACAATATTCACACACCTATTAATCATTATATGTTGTCAAGGGTGATTGATCTTAAAACACAAGCAGATCAATTGGTAGCTTTTATGCTTCAAGAAAACCAGAAAAAGCTCATTGAACTGCAAATGAGACAACTCTCAAACTTTGACAAGGAATATGACAAGATGATTAACGGCACATGGTGGGAAAAATTTACGGATTATTCAAAAAGTCCTGTTGTATCAGGATTGAAGAATCTACAGACTTGGATTAACAGAAAATTTGGTGACGAATAATGGCGTTAGATTACATGGCAATAGTTTCAAATGGTGTCTATCCAACACCCACTCCAACCGATACTAAACGAGCAGCATTGGCTGTTAGTTTTGGATTATTAAATATAACGCTTCCAACAGGCGTTGTCGGTTCTATTTCTAATGTTTTACTTAGAATAGGGAAGGCCGGAATTAATATTGCAAATGGATTACTTAAAATAGGATGAACACAATCAGGCAAAATATAGCATACACTTGTTTTTCGATATCCTCACTTTTTAGAGGACTTGGGAAAATGGTCATCACAAAAGAAAAATCAATTGTTGTGGATGCACTGACTTTGCCCGGATGGTTTATTTTGGATGAGTGTATAATTCATCATATCCAGGGGACAGATGGAAAATTGAAAAATGGTTTCGTTTGGCACTATTGGCCCATGCCGGATGAATATTGTGAACAGATGCAGAAACTTAAAAGAGGCTGAAAATGACTGAAAAATTGATTCTTGAAAAATTAGACCAGATGGAAAAAAAAGTTGATAAAATTGAAACGGCTGTTGGGCTTATCGCTGTTCAAACTGAACGTATCAACAATATTTCCGGGCAGGTCCATTCGTTGTGGGAAAAATATGATGACGCCTTCGGGCCTGATGGGGTTGTAATACAAACCCGTAATTTTCAAGCAAGTTGCCCGAGGGATGAAATAAAGGAAACAATTTCAAGACAATGGGTAGCTATCGGTATTTTGGCAACCGCTGTAACGGGCGGTTTACTAAAAGCCTTTGGGGTGTTTTGACATGAAGTATTTTAAAGAGTCAGAATTTTTTTGTCAGTGTGGGTGTGGTCGAGATTTCAATTATATGGATGAGAATGTTGTCAGGAATCTTGACAGAGCAAGAGCTGTCTCAGGTATTCCTTTTGTTTTGACATCATCAATTAGATGTTTGAGCCATAATAAAAAGGTTGGAGGGTCGAAAAATTCAAGTCATTTGTCTGGGTATGCCGTCGATATCAAATGCACCATGGCTTATTACAGATTTAAAATTGTTGAAGCGTTGTTAGATGTTGGGTTCAGCCGGATCGGAATCGGGAAAGATTTTATTCATGCTGATCAAGATCCTGACAAACCTAAAGAATTAATATGGGGATATTAAAAATGGAAAGCAAAATTAATCTAACAGAGGAAGTGCCGAACAAAGGTCGCACGTTTGGTAGCTTATTATCTTATTACCCTGTCATGATTGTTGATAGTGACGGTCATGAAACGCCTGCACTGTTTACCAGATCGCAGATAAAAGAGGCAAAAGAACGGGCTGCCCGGAACCCGGAGGATATACCGGAAGGCCAGACTTTTTTTGAATGGTTATTTGGGGGTTGAGCATGGAAAAGAAAAACATTGTTTTATCGAAAAACGTCACGCCTACTACTAAGAGGATCGGAATTATATGCCTTTCCGTTTTAGCAACAACAGCACTTATTATAGCAGCATTCGGAGAAATAGATTTTAATGACGCTCTTTTAGTCGTGGTTCCGGTTATGACATCTATTTCAGCATGGGTGGATGGTGGAAAATGAAACGTAATCTTGAGTATGTCCAATTCCAAGGAATAGGGTCTTTTTCGAGCATTATCAGGTGGTGGACCAAAAGTAAAGAATCACATTCCGCCGTTTTGGATCGTGAAAGAATTCACACGAAACAATTAATTGAGCAATGGCCACATGGAAAAGGTATGAAATCATGGATGGATTACAGCGATTTTTCAGGCCACAAAGAAGGAACACCTTACCAGATTTGGAGTCTTGAAGTTGATGAAACTGATTATGATTGGATCATGGATCAGTACCGCCATTCAGCATTTATCAAAAAACAGTATGATTGGGATGGTATTAAGGCATTCGGATTCATAGGAGATCATGATCCGGATAAAACTTTTTGCAGTGAAGAAATGATTTTGCATTTAGCAACCCGGATGGGATGGGACCGAGTAAAACCTGAAAAAGTTCATCCCGGGATGTTTGGTACTATTTTGCAAATTGCCGGTGCGAAGTTGACTTATTCTGGGGTTGTTTAGGATTCAATCTTATAATTTATAGTCATCCATGAATTGGTATTCATGTTTCACGGTTTATCAGTCTTTCACCTATCGCTTTTACCACTGGAACAGATACGGCATTACCACACATTTTATACCGTTGGGTGTCGGATATTTCCTGCCCTTCATCACCGTATTTTGTCCAGTTATCAGGGAAACCCTGAAGTCTTTCATGCTCTATTGTTGTTTTGAATCTAATATCTCCACCATCTTCGATAAAGAGGTCGCCAGCCCCCCAGGTTGAGGCCCCTCTAGCGCGTAGAGTACCACTCCCATACCAGTCCCTCTCATAATGTGTCGTTTCTGCCATTTCACAACCGCTTTTAATTGGTTTAAAGATAGGAAATACTTCTGGTCTGTTTTCGGTTCCAAGAGATCCGACAAAGTAGACTCGCTCTCTATTTTGGGGTAAAAACCAGGCTGTATTAAGCAATTGCCATTGGCACTCATATAACCCAAGGTCGGCAATTGTTTGCAGTGCGATTGTAAAGTCTTTTCCATCGTTACTGCTGTAAAAACCTTTGACATTTTCAAAGATAAATATACTGGGTCTGACTTCTTCGATAATCCGCATCGCTTCAAAAAATAGTGAACTCCGTGAACCATCGAAACCTTTTCTTTTTCCAGCAACCGAAAGATCCTGGCATGGAAATCCGAAGGTAATGATTGTGTTTCTGCCTTTAAGTCCTCTGCCGGAAATAGTGTCAACTGATCCAAGGTATTCTGCATCTGGAAAATTTCTCCTGTATACGCTGATTGCATATTTATCAATTTCAGAAAAATACAACTTGCCAATATTCAACCCGGATTGATGGAGGCCAAGGGTAAAACCACCAATTCCTGCAAATAAATCTATGTGTGTAAATTCCTGTTCCACGCTGTTTTCCCTATTCAACTTATTATATTGAAAATCCTATTAAATCAGCCTGTTATGTTATAGTCCTAACTGCTTTAATGTGCTTTTATAGTCTTCGACAGCGATTACAAATTCTTCTTTTAGTGTTTCGTAATCCTTGCCTTCAAACATCACCAAATCAGTTGTACTGTGGATCTGCCCATGATAACACTTGTCTGGTTCACTATATAAAGCAGTACCAATATATCCATCGTGTTCAAGTCTTAACGCCCAACCCATAATTCTCCTTTTTACACCATTAAATAGAATTATTCTTCTTCAACCTCTGTATCATAAAAAGATTCAAACTGTTCATAACAATCTTTCATTGCAAGCTCGATAGCCTCTTGCTCGTCTTCTGCCTCAACATGAACGATATCAGAATATTTAAAGATTAATTTTACTTTGTATTTTTTCATAGTCCATCCTTCGGTATTAAAACTCTCAATGAAAAATGTGTTGTTCCATATTCATCTATTAATATTCCGCAACGCTCACAAGTGACTATGGTATTTACAGTTTCAAAATCCCTATCTTTAAAAACTGTCTCTCTCGTATGTTTTTCCTTGTGAAATCCGAGCAAACATAAAATATTCATAATACCTCCTTATTTCCCATAAAAAAGGGGTGTTTTTGTAAAAAGGGTACTAAACTGACCCTCTGTTTTTTGTAGTCAACAAGCTATGTTAAAAGCTTTAATCAAAATATTTGATTCTCTCCGTAAGAATAGCCTCATAATCAAGCATTATTGATGCCTGTTTTATTAGCCTGTTTTGATCATTCACATGCAGTAGATCCCATGTTGTCGTACCCATGAAGGATTTTAAAGCTTCTATTTTTATATTAAGCTCTCTTCTTTCTTCCAGTACTCTTATTTCATGATTTTCCATTTTCTTTGATCTCCTTTTTACATCATTTATCTAATTCAAGTTTTTCGGTGGGAAGGTTGAATCATCTGCCTTCCCGGTTCTGATACCTGATACATCATAAGGTGGATTGAGATTTTTTTAGCCAATTAGACTCATTCCATCTTTTTCCATATGGTATTAATCCTTTGTCGGCATAGAACATTTTATCAATAGTCCCGTAATAATTTCTAACAAGAAACCCACGATTCATTTTCTTATTACCAGAAGAAAAACCCGCACGAGTCGTGAAGTATCCTATTACTTCTACTGCCGGATATTCTATATTACTAAAATGAACCGGAACGACTTTATCGCCTAATTTTATTTCTCTTGATGATCTGATTTGGTCTGGGCCAAAATAAGGTCTATCTGTCACAGTTGGCATTATTTCATCCTTTTTTGATTAAACTTTATCTTTTAAATCGTTTACCGCATCCCCGCTAAATAATCGATTGCTCTCTGGCCTCTATCAAAGGTACTGAGGTCTCGCCACGTAGATTTTGCATAATATTCGATTATCTTCCGCATCTTTTCGTTTTCTCGTTGCATATTGAGCATAAAAAGTTCAGTCGCCCGGTATGCTGCTTTGTAATCATTAAGACTCATTTTAGGCTGTTTAACGGCTGTTTGATTCATTACCTATATCATCTCCTATTTGTTTTAGTTTTAAATCAGTTTAATGCATACTTGCGTTAACGTAATGATGTTATTTCCACAATTCTTCAACATATATTTCACCATCTTTCAAACTAATGTCTGCAACACAACAAACCCATTTCTTTGCTTTCATGCCTCTTTTCTTCTTCCATTGCCGCCACGACCAAATTTGAAGTTGGTTTTTAGCCTCCAGCCAAGGGATTGTATATTCAGACTCACGAATCTTTTTGACATGAGATTGATAATCACTTCCACAAACCTGTATACCTAATGTTCTTTCTGACAACACAAGAACATCAACGATGTTAAACAAGTCTGTCCTCGTTTTTGACCACTTATTCCAATGTTCAACAATCCAATTGGGGAGGTTGTCTTCTTTTAATAATTTTCTGGTTCGTTGCATCGGTGTTGTCACTTCATTCTCCCATTCGTAGTTAATCGGGTTAAAAATCATCTTCATACATCATAAACTGGATTTCGATTTGTAAATATATACATTGAGTGGATTATTAGCGTTTAGTGACCAAGTTTCGTTTTTGAAATCAAGATCGGGGAATAAACTTTGAATTTTTCTCCAAAGTTTCAACCTTACGCGGCGGCATTCTTCACCGTGTTCCAACCTGTCCAAAAAGGTAATAATGGTTTCAACTTCTTCATAAGGTACTCGGTGTATTTCTTCTTTCTGTGGCTGTTTTTTCTTTAAAAAATCAAACATTCTCATTCATCCTTTTTTTTTAAATCTTGAGTATTTCATATTTTCCACCCCATTTTTTTAGAATGTGATAAAAACTCAAATTTAAGTTTTGTTAAATCTTCTATTTGGTTAATGATGGCTTTAGGCGCCTCTTTCCCTTGCCATGCGGTTTGAAGACATGATATTTTATTTGTTACGCTTATCACCAATATTGTTGTAATTCTCAAGTCGAGTAAATGTGCTTTTAATCTATCGAAGTTATTTACTTCTTGCATATCGCCTCCTTACATGACATGTCCGTTATTCTCTTTACATTCGATGCAAATTTTCTTTAACATTTCTTCCGGGACGACTTTATTTATTGTGCAATTGTCACATCTACTTTTAACAAGTCCCCAAGCCTGGGTGCCGTTATATTCAAATTTCGGATTGTAGTAACAATCCTCACAGACCGGCTCGACTGTTCCGTCTGCATCTTCCTTCAAAATCGTTGATATCTTTCCGCATGCACATCTCATTGGGCAGAGTTTTATTGTTTGCTCGTTTCCCATTTTTACTCTCCTTGATTTGTTTTGTGGTGATTCTCCATGTGAATTTCTGAGGCAATCATTCCACGTAATTGTTCCCACCTATCAGGCCAAACTTCTCTGGAATCAGTTTCATATTCCATACAGAGAGGGTTATCTTTTTCGACTTGTTTTATAGTTTTTATGAATTTTGATAATTCCACTTTATAACTCCTTATTTGACCGTTGGTTATTATGCTATTTCTTTTAATCTCATTAATGTTTTTTAAAACTGCCATGGATGAAAACCTTTTTGTATGACGATCACTGCATGGATATTGTACCGGAGGTTTTCTTTTGGATGCCATGGCCCACCGCAAGGAGGACCGGTTGTTTTTTGGTATTATGCATTGCTATTTCCTGTAACTGTCGCCGTTAAATGAAACAGAGAATCCTTTCCCTTCTTTTAGTCTGTCAATCGTTCTCAAATCCAAAAACCCATCCTCAACAGGATTCTTTGAATTTGATATCAAGATAGTCGGCTTGACTTCATTATACCGACCATCAATCACCTGATAGAGCAAAACCCTTTCGTCATTAGTGCCGTTCTGCACTCCTATTTCATCAATAACGAGAAGGCTTTTAGATACAAATTCTCTAATAAAGTGCGATGTTGATTCTTGCGCGCTGTAGCCCTGTCGGATACGTTGAACCATCTGCCATGCCGTTGTATATTGCGCTGAAAAACACTGGTTGATAGCGGATTCAACGATTATGCACGCCAACATAGTTTTGCCGGTTCCACATTCACCACAAAGAAAACCAGAAGATCCTAACTGTAATCGATCTGGAAGGTTTGTAATAAAATTTTTAAGATAATTTACAATTTTTATCATTTTTTGGTTTTCAGAATTATCTTTCTGGTGGGTAAAATCGATATCATCAAAAGTCATACCCTTGAACCTTTTTGGGATGTTTGATTTTCTATGGAATTCGCATATTAACCGACTTCGTTCTTCTTCCCGTTCTTCTTCTTCCTGTTGTTTTATCTTCTCATCGTTACAGTGCGGGCATTCTTGCTCCCACAATTTCCCACTAAAGCCCGATTCTCTGAATTTTGGATATTTCCCATGTTTTGAACAAATTTTCATTTCAGTATTCTGGGATGCATTCTGGGATGACTGATTCCCTATTGTCGTTCCCGGTAAAGTTTTGAATTGTAGATTTCCCATTGAGACCCCCTTTTTTACTTGATTCATATTTATTGGCTATATTTTGGAATTTTTTAAGATCATTACTGCTTTTGTTTCTGAGGACAGATAGAGAAAATAGATTATCCTGCCAGAATTTATCTGAATATGACCACTGGATTACCTTGTGAACATATTTAAATTCAAAACCGTCTAACCGGCAAAGGCTTATGACCGTATCAAAAGAATTATCAAGATGTGATTTTGTTAAGTTTGGGGCACGTTTCTTTTTTTTCTCCTGAATATAAAAAATAAAATCAATCACAAAATTAATCATCGAGGGAGAGATATATTTATATATCTTATTGTTCTTCTTGTATTCTTCTTGTTTCTTTATAAGACGTGCCCTGCAAAATTCCTTCGTAAGATCTTCGTTGTGCCCTTCGTGGTCTTTTTTGAGTTTCTTTTTATAGTGCCTTTCATAGTTTTTCGGGTCTTGGTATTCTTCGTAATTTAAAAGGGTTATACGTATTCCTTGTATGCCCTTCGCCGGTTCAACATCTATCATTTTATCAATGCCATTCGTCGTGCCCTTCGTCGTGCCCTTCGCAAAAGCTTCGTAAATCACCCTAATCTGCTTAACTGATGGGGTGTTTTTCCGATACCCGATATAATACGTCATAGCCTCTCGCATCTTGGGTATGCTCGTTTCAAACTGTCCCGGTTTAAGGCCCTTGTAACCATCATTTTTATTGGCTTTTAAAAACATCCATATACAAAGCTTTGACCATAAAGGAGGCTTGTTTTTCATCAATTCAGATTCAAGAAATTTTCTTGCAAGTAAGATATATCCACCTTTAAATTTAGGCATTATTAAAGCCCCATCTCCGAAATAAATTGATCATAAAATTTATTCTGTGTTTCCTGGTTTGGTTTTAACCCCATATGCTCACGACCATGACATGATTTGCACTTAGTTTGCAGGTTCCCGGCTACGTCACTTCCACCAGCACCAACCGACCGAATATGACAGGGTGCAAGGTACTCAAAAGGGAAAACTCTGCCACAATCAGCACAACGGTATCCATCGCGCTTAAAAACCTCTAAAACAAGCTTTTTCCAGGCAACAGAATTGCGGTTTAATGCTATTCTTTTATGCTTTGGATCTGGTCTGAATGGGGTCATATTATTCCTCTTGATATGTTATAAAGTTGCATGAATTGCTGTTCATTGTTTCATGAAGTCATGATATAAATGTTAATCACCATGAACGATGGACTTCGTGTATGGATTCATACCCGTCATATTCATGAATATCCCACTCAACACCATCTGGTATTTCTGTAATCTCCAACTCAGAACATGATCCGTTGGATTCTTTACCGAGAGTTTCAACAACTCTGATTAAAAAAGGATCGTCCCTTTTGATGTCGCCATAATAAAAAATATTTTTATATAACAAATTGCTATCATTGATTTTTTCACCAAGATCCTTGATGGAACATTCAAAAAACAGCCCCAACTTTTCAGCTTCATCTATTGATATTTTGACATATTCTTCTTTTCCATCTGAGGATTTATATTTTGTCTGTTTATAGAAAAAAGCTTCTTGGTCTTTAAGTTTTAAATATCCCTTTTGGCCTATTGCAGACAATCCAAACCCGCCATAACATCTGTTTGTTACTATTTTCATAATTTCTCCGTTATGCTTTATCTTTTATTTAACCTCATAATTAAATTCAGTTTCACCCGGTAACGGCACAAAACAAGACAACTCCATTATGTTTTGGGTGTGGCCTGAAGGGTTTCATATTATCATTGGGCAGTTTCTCGACTTGCCCAGGTCATTCAATTAAGCGATAACTGGAATACTGATTTCCTGCGATTCAAAGAATGCTTTAATATTTTGGATTGCCTTTTGTTTCCAGGCTTCTCCATCACATTCATACAGAGCACAATACGGCAGATCATTTTCAAGTTTGAGCCTGAAGACAAATTTTGATACCGGCTGATCAACTTCGTTGAATGTTCTGAATGGCTGCAACTCTACGATATTTTTGATCGGTGTATCTGACAGGAGGGATGATGCCCCTTTTCTGGCTGTAACGGTTTGGGTAATACCGTCATCTTCGACCTTTGCGTTTGCATCAATCCTAATCCCGCTTACAAATTTAAGCAGATAATCCCTGTCTTCGCTTTGGATAAACATCCCATTAAGCGCAATGATAAATTGTTCAATAGAAAGCTGGCTTCCAAAGCTAAACTTGCACTTCCGAGAACTACCAATCAAAACGAGTGTCCTCTGGTTAAAGTCACCTGCCATACTTTTGTAAAGATTTACCCGGTTAAAATCTTCAACATGAACAAACATATCGACCCATGGCTCCGGGGCCTCTTTGACAAAATCAACAATTCCGGTAAGGTTGTTGATACTCAAATGGTCAGGAAATTTTTCAAATGCCGGATAATAACTTTTGTCGTAGTAAGTTTTTTCATCAACCTTGATTTGTTCCGGTTTTTTAAGCTCTACGATTTTTTCAATAAATTCTTTAAACATTCTTTACGGCTCCCTTTTTTATGGGTGTTATTTTTTCTGTTTCGAAAAGTTCAGGCTGTAGCAGTTCGCTTGCCTCCGGGTTGCCATATTCATCCGTCCCGATGTAAACCTGTGTCTGGTGTTCAGAAACAGGGGCCAGCTTAGATGTCGCCTGGATAATGACTCCCCCTGCGGTCCTATCATCCGATGGTTTGATTTTGATTTTCAAATTCAGCTCTCTGGTAAAATTCAAACTGGTGTTATCGTCCATAATGTTTTCAAGTATTCTATCCAGTTCTAAATTCGCCCTTTCGATTGCTGCACCATTTGACAATGTTGCGATTGAAATTTTTGTTAATTGATTCATTTTCATCCCCTTTATTTTTTAACCTTATAATAAAAATTATTAGGTTCATTAGGTAACGGACAATCACACTGCAATTCCATAGCAGCAAACCTTCTGCAATCTTCCATATACCCCTCAAATTCACCCGTTTTAAGTTTGGTTGTTGACAACACAAATGAACTGCCTTTCTTATCGTAAGACAGGAATTTTTCAGCTAAAATCTGGTGCATTTCTTCCGGCGTAAATCCGGTATGGTCAGATGTTAATTTGCAGATAACGCCCCAATAGTACCGGTTCTGTTTTTGTGACCGGGTTTCTTTTTTTTCAGGAGTACCGGAAAGGAAAGCGTGCTTTCTTATTTTCTGGACATCGTTACGAATATAAGCGTATTTTTTTAATGGATGTTTGTTTGAATATTCTGCAAATGTCATTTAAACTAAACCCTCAACAAAATCCTCACTATCCTTAATTCCGGCCTTGATATACTCCAACAAGTCTATAACAATTTTATTGGCTTCATCCGTCTTGATAACAGGTAAGCCGAAATCAGAAACAAACTCATTTATTTCATTCAGGACAAGACAAAGTGCTTTCTTGTCTGCTTTTATCAATTTTGCTCTGGCTTTATCTTTTTTTAGTTGGGCTTTTCTGGCATTTTCCTGTTCTTTAATTTCAGCATTCAGGGCATCATCAAACGCCTGATTCATTTCCAGGGCTTCCGGCATGATAAACTGTCTGTGCTCCCGGTAAGCGTCAAAGATCATGGACAGCCATTTTCTTTCAGCGTCGGCCTTTTTTCTTGCCGCTATTTCGCGTTTCTGCTTTTCCAGGGCCTCACGGTCAAGCCGGTTCTGTTCGTCTATTTTTTGCTGTTTCTCGCGTTCTGAGACTCTCTTTTTTTCAAACTCTGCCCGTTCAGCGTCCAGCCTCTTTTTTTCTTCTTCCTGTTCGGCTTTAATCCGGGCCTGTTCTGCCTGATCAGCTTCGAATTTCAGGCGGTTATCAAGGGCGGCTTTTGTTCCAATAATAGCAGACTCAAGCCTTGCAATTGCCTCGTATGACCTTTCTTCAAACACATCATCTTCAATGGTGGTAGCCTCAAGCTTTTTAAGATGGTCTGAAATATCAGCGGCCGGAAGATTGTATTTCAAACCATAAGAACAAACACCCTCAAGGGCATCAATCCCAGCCTCAATCCCAGCAAGGCGACCTGCTTCTTTCTGTTCTTTTTCAAACCGAACTTTTTCTTTCTCTGCCTCAACAGCCTTTACCTTGGCATCAAGGGATTCATAAACAGGGTTGATCCTGGCAAGAAGTATTTTTGCTGCCTGGTCCGTTGTTTCTTTCGTCTCCCGGTTAATCTTCCGGCGGCGTTTATCGACATTTACCTGTAAAGATTTTGCTGTCTGCCTCCATTTTCTGATAATGGTTTCTGATTTACCGTCCTTAATTTCAAGCTTGGTTGACATTTCAAGCTCAAACAATACGGACTCTTTTACGTCATAAGTAACAAGAGCGTTATTGAATACCGCGAGTTGTTTTTCTTCCTGCATATCAAGTACTTCTGCTTGGTTGTTCATTTTGCTCCCTTATGCATTCTGCTGATCAATTAACTGACTTAATTCGGCCTTTGCCTGGATACATTCATCTGCGGTTGTCGGTTCCGGCATGGTCGCTGCCAGATCAGGAAAACCGGCTTTGTCTTTTTCCCAGGCTTTCCATTCGTCTGTTTTGTGGAGTGGGTTTTCTTCTGAATTGGCAAGTTTATCGTTCAGGCTTTCTTCGGGCTCATTGATAACCGGCGTATCGTCAATATCTGTTGCCTCTGGTATCATCTTGCCCTCAATCCGCATTAAAACACGGGAAAAAAGCTTACTTAATGCCTTGCCGACAACACCATCATCACCCATAAAAGCATTGGCTTTGATCTTGAAAACAAGCTGATCATCATCGTAACCAATTCTTACTGAAGCACCGTCCTGCATCCATGATGCAAAACATTTGACTTTTGCGACCTGAACAGTCTCAGACTTATTATAGTTCATGCGCTGCTCGGTCATGAACGTGGGGGATGATGTGGTGAAAGAAAAGTTTGTGATATCCTCATTCTCGATGATCTTCCGATATTTGCCGTTTTTTGCTGGATAAAACCGACCAGCAATCATATTAAACTCATTGCCGGTAATCCTGTATCCCTGAAGCATGGCTTCAATACAGCATTCAGCCACTTGGCTGTAATCGTATGCAACAAGATTTTTTTTTGATTTTACAATATCTGGTGAACGATCCGTCATGAATCCAAGCGGTGTGTTGGCCATAGCCTCAACTTTTTCTTTAACCGACGGATTGTTGATAAAAAGATGCCGCATTTTTTTAATACCGTCTGCGAGAATAAGGGCCTCATTGAAACCCTGCGCTTGCTTGCTTGTAATCGGTAGGCATTCAGCAACGATAGTATCAATCTGTGTGCCTATATCCGCTATATTTGCAACTGCTTTTGTCATACTTACCCCCTCCTTAATTTATTGATTTAATGTGGTCTGAGAAATATCTAAATGCAGAACTGTTAGAATCACAACCCTGCCAATCAAGGCATTGTTCGGCTGCTAATCTTGCACAAACCGCATTGTGAAACTTGTTATATCTGCCCAGAAAAAAACCCCTCCCATCAACCTTTATTTGTGCAACCCATTTCCTGCGCAACTTTGCCCAAGATATACCCTTAACACCTGATGTATTTCCCTTTGAGATGTCTTTATTTCTTTCATTACACGCCCTTGACACTTCCCGTAGGTTGCTAATTTTATTGTTAATTCTATTTCTATCTATATGGTCAATTTCACCTTCAGGGAGGTATCCATAAATATAAAACCATGCTAACCTATGAGCATAATTTCGGTTGCCATTAATACTTATCCTGGCGTACCCACGCTTCCCAACAGTTCCAGCGACAGTATTTTTTGAGATACCTATTCTCGGCAGGTTCCATGTAAAAATCCCGGTGTCTGCATTATAGTGTAGAATTTCTTTCAACCGCGCTTGGCTTATTGTTCCATTCATTTTTGATCTCCAATTCACCACTAATGAGAATTAAATACCCAATGAGGAAGGCTCATTTTGGTAATTCCGGGCCAGTTATTGGTTTTTTCACATTCCATGTATTTATTTATGGCATCTTCCCATAGGATTTCGCCTACTTCCCTGGTGGGTTGGTCAAGTTCAACGACTTTGACAGGATACCGACCAAGCTCTATGGTTTTCGCTACAAAAATAAACAAAAACCCGTCTGGTTCCTTGCCGTGGTGCAGTCTATAAACCGTCTTGTAGTGATGCTCTTGGATATGATAGTGATATTCGTGTATTGATTTTGGTATACTGTCCAGCCTGTCAATCGTCTTGAGGTCGGAAATAAATTTCATATCACTGATCTCAGACTCAAGATCGTTTCTGGATTTTAACAGCAACCCGGTTTCAGGATCATCTGCAAAAATAGAAACCTCTGTACCGGTTTTATTCTCGATCAATGTTTGAACTGTTGGGTGTGCCATGGCAGAACCGGCCATGAGTTTTAATTTTTTGTACTCTGGTGCGGTTAAAATTGTTTTGTAGCCATTGACCTCAATGAAATCTTTAATCTCTTGTTTTCCGGCATTTGTACGCTTATTTACATCCGGCTCAACAGCGTACAGATCATCGAACAATTCAGGCTCAAGAACTGCGGTATGAAAAGCGGAACCGAAATCAAGAGTTTTTAATTTTTCATCATCTACTGGGCAATCCTGCACCCATTTAAGAGAGGCAGGGTCATCCAAAACCATATCAAGTTTGGATTTATTGAGGCCTGGTGATGCGTGATAGACTTCGTTTGACATTTTGCAGATACCTACTGGTCTTGATGGAGTCATGCTGTCACCTTTTCCTTTCGGTAAGAACTGCACCAATCCTCAAGAGTGATATATTCCTTATTTTTCCGGCAGCGTGTTCCAGTGCGATATTTACACGTTCTGCATGACTGTTGCTTTTTCATATTATACCCAGCTTTCTTTCTTTCCATTCTTCATACAAAAAATCAGCTCGGTCATCGCACTTTGATCTAAGATTATTGTATGCTTCCTCAAGCATCCACTCATCGAGTTCTTTTTCGCCGTACGATTCTATAAAAAGGTTCATTTGTTCTTCATTGAATTTAACACCGGTGAAGCTAATTGAATCAATCTCGACACTTTCGGGGCATCCGAATTCCCAATAACTTCGTGATTCACCTGGATAAAAAAAACATTCGACTTCAAATGGAACATCGTCCAGATATATTGTTGATTTGAATTTATCAGACATATCTACCCCCGGTTAATAAGAATTATTGTAACCCCTGCACCGATCATCAGAGTTAATCCGATCAGGCTTGCAAAGAACTAATACATCAAAGTCGGTGCGTCCGAACAGGCAAGTATAAAGCCGAAAATTACTGCCATAAAAAGAACTGTGTTTGATATGATTTTCATTATCCCCTCCCGTTAGCCTTGCAAAAATCCATTAAAAAACTTTTTGATTTTTCCCAGAATTCAAGTGCGTAGCTGCCCATTTTTGATATCCGATTGTCATCGTATTCAGCCCAATCTAATATTGAATGAAATTCACACCCTATTTTCATGTGAGAATCGAAAATAATAATGTCCCAATGTAGACCCAAGACTTGAAGCGGTGTTTTTTCTATTTTGATTTTTTTATCATCTGCACCACTGAGATATGCACCCCTGAGATATGCACCCCTGAGATCTGCACCCCTGAGATCTGCACCCCTGAGATATGCACCATCAAGATATGCACCCCTGAG
>Ga0209345_10001143_pt1 | contig 32498 bp, 31 predicted proteins | sample Cruoilmetagenom7_FD_187294 | JGI IMG/M metagenome (GOLD analysis project Ga0209345, IMG submission 187294) | Oil polluted marine microbial communities from Coal Oil Point, Santa Barbara, California, USA - Sample 7 (SPAdes) (version 2) | ecosystem: Environmental > Aquatic > Marine > Oil seeps ...
TATTTAAAAACCAGAAGTAAGTCGGAAAAAAGAAAAACCTGTTTCCCGATTTCCGAGCTTAAAACACTTCGCCACACTCTTCAACTGAAAGACCCACCCCTCAGTAGAAAACACTGCTTTATCCCGATAAACATCCCTTTTCGCCTTACTTATGCAGGCCGGCAAGTGATCACCCTCTTCCAGCGGACTTGTCAGCATGCGCACATTTCCCGCCTCAAAAGTGCGGGAACACTCCCTACCTGCCCCTGTGTTGTTCTCCTGTCGTCCCCGGCACGCCAGCGAACTCATCCATCCAGGTGTATATATCCGCTCAAAAAACTTTCCAAATAGCATGCAAATAACAAAGGGGGAACAGGCTTTGCCTGTTCCCCCCGAAAAAGTTCCGGATGAAGTTTTCTACTCAGCCTTCTTCAAGTGCGGAACAACATGTGTTGACAATAAGTCGCGTCACCACATAGGGATCCATGTTGGCATTGGGGCGACGATCTTCGAGATACCCCTTGCCCTCTTTCTCACACTGCCAGGGAATCCGCACAGAGGCACCCCGGTCAGACACGCCATAGCTGAAGTCTGTCCAGCGGGCGGTCTCATGCAAACCGGTCAGGCGCTTGTCGACACCGAAACCATAGTTTTTCACATGCTCCTCGGGATATTTCCCCAAAGCCTGCGCCGCCTTGATGATCTCATCGTAGGAATTACGCATCCCTTTGGTAGAGAAGTTGGTGTGTGCGCCTGCTCCGTTCCAGTCCCCTTCAATGGGCTTTGGGTCCAGCGTGACGGTGACATTGAAGTCCTCTGCCACACGGTAGAGCAGCCAGCGGGAAACCCAAATCTGGTCGGAGACCTCAAGCGGAGAAACCGGCCCAATCTGATATTCCCACTGCCCCATCATCACTTCGGCGTTCGTGCCAGAAATAGCGATTCCCGCTTTCATGCACGCAGTGGTGTGGGCTTCGACAATATCGCGACCCCAGATCTCATCCGATCCCACACCGCAATAGTACGGTCCCTGTGGGCCAGGGAACCCACCGGCAGGCCAGCCATGTGGCCTACCATTACTGTAAAATGTGTACTCCTGCTCAATGCCGAACAGCGGCTCCTGTGCTGCATAGCGATTTGATACTTCTTTACAGAGCGCCCGCGTGTTTGTCTCATGCGGCGACATGTCAGTGTAGAGCACTTCACACATCACGAGCAGGTCATTGCCGCCCCGAATAGGGTCTGGACAGGAAAAGACCGGACGGAGCACGCAGTCAGAAGCGTCACCCGGTGCCTGATTCGTGCTAGAACCATCAAATCCCCAGATGGGAAGGTCTTTCTTGTCATCTGGAAGGACCTTGGTTTTGGAACGCAAACGGGAAGTCGGCACAGTGCCATCGACCCATATGTACTCTGCCCTATATGCCATTCCTCTTCTCCTTCGAATTGGCCTACTACGCGAAATCACGCGCGACGCGGCAGAGGCGGGACACCACCGAGAGGGAACACCCACCAAAAAACCCGCACCTCACACAAGCGAACACCTACTGCCAAGAATATTACGCACAAAACAGTAAGCATTACTTTTAGGATCAGAAAGAAGCATATAGCTTCCTATTTCTTAACCATATCCACATGATGAACAATACGTAAAATATAAGGTTATAAGCACCAAACAACTCATATCCCAGATAAATTCATACCATTTTCCCTACAATCAGCATCTTTTCACAGCAAAAAACCAAGAAAAATACTCTTCTTACCGAAAAAGAGATTGCCAGTATGCGAACAAGTAAACGGGAAAAGGACCTCCGAAGGAAACCCCTCCAGCAACAACATTCCCCAGAAACCCTAGGAAGAAGAGCTCTTTCCTTGCAGATTTGAGAAACGCTCTGCGAGGTCAGGAGGAAGACGCAAAGACGGCAAAGGAGGCGTACGCGGTGGGTGTGGGGCTTCTCTCTCGGGTTCATCCCCAGCAGGAGAGAAATCAGCTTGGAGCCCATCCAACGGCAGCTCCTTGGCCTCACCTTGGTCTCTCACCAACTTCTCTTGTCGTGGCGCATCCACTCCCCCAGCACCAGGCGCGTCCACTCCCCACCCAGCACCAGGCGCGTCCACTCCCCACCCAGCACCAGTGGCATCAAGCCCACACACGCTCGACACCACCCCCTGTTTCGGGTGAAGAAGCACAAAACGCAAGCCCATTTCCGACTCGACGCTAAAACTTTCCCCGCTCGGATCTTCGACTACCTCGATCACGAGCTCCTCGTCGGGGCGATAGGAGCGGGCAAGCCATCCTGGAGCGTACACAGGCACGCCGTTCACTTCTCCCACAAGCTCGGCTTCTGGCTCCACAAGATGGTTCTCAAACAGGAAAGGGGCCGTGGAGTCACAACAACCTGTTCCAATGGTCATCGTCAACGGACCAGAACGCTGCTTTTGTACGATCGACACAACAGATGCCGCCCGAGAAGTCACCACAACACGCATGCCCTCTCCTTTTTTCCGCTTTTTGCCCTGCTGTCTTCCCCTGCAGGTAGTGAGGCGTCACCAGCAGAGAATCCCCGCTATTACTTTTTCTCCACTTTCGCAGGTTTCTCCCGCAGAGTACAGAGCGCGGAATACAAAAAGAAACGGGCACCGGCACCAAGGAGAAAACTCTCGCCCCCGGAACCGGCTCCCGTCACAAATCGAAAAAGTACACGTATTTCGCTCAGACCTGCACACATTCTCTTCCGAAGACTTCCCAGAAAAAACAAACGTGTGCAGGTCTGTGTTTAGGAGCTGAAAAGCATGGCGAAGGCGAGGTGAGCTGAGGGATCTTGCCCCAATCCGTCCACGTGAACACGCTTCTTCAATCGGTACTCGTTATAACCCCAGACGCCAAGTTCGGATCCGACACCCGACTGCTTGTACCCGCCAAATGGATGGTCAGGACCAAGAATGTGGTGTTCATTAATCCACACAGTTCCCGTACGAAGACGATCGGCAATTCCTTTTGCCCGTTCTGTATCAGCGCACCATACTGCACCGGCCAGACCATAGATAGAGTCGTTCGCCACGCGAATCGCCTCTTCTTCGTCTTTCACTTTAATAACTGACAAAACAGGACCGAAGATTTCCTCTTGGGCAATCTTCATATTATTGTCCACATCGCAGAAGATCGTGGGCTCATAGAAGTAGCCGTTCGCGAACTCGTCGCCTTTCGGCCGCTTCCCACCACAAACCAGGGTGGCACCTTCGCCCTTACCAATCTCGACATAACGCTCAACCGTGTCAAGTTGCGCAGCCGACACGAGCGGACCCTGGTCCGTGGAAAACTCGGCAGGATCGCCGAGCTTAATCCCCATAGCCAGTTCTTTCATCTTGGCAAGAAGCTCGTCGTGCACAGACTCCAGGACAATCGCGCGGGTGCCCGACTCGCAGACCTGCCCGTTATGCATGAAAGTGCCGAACAATACGCCCTTCGCAGCAAGGTCCAAGTTCACATCATCCATCACGATCGCCGGGGACTTCCCACCGAGCTCGAGCGTGACCTTCTTGACGGTAGGAGCAGCAAGCTGCATCACTCTCGCCCCCACCTCTGTGGAGCCGGTGAATGCGACCTTGTCCACAAGACGGTTCGAGGCTATTTCTTCCCCGACGGTGCTCCCAGGACCGGATACAACGTTCACCACACCCCGAGGCAAACCCACATCACTACACACACGCGCCAATTCAAGCGCAGTCAAAGAAGTAATCGATGCAGGCTTGAGGACCACAGTGTTACCTGCGGCAAGTGCTGGAGCCATCTTCCATGCGGCCATGACCAAGGGGAAGTTCCACGGGGTAATCTGCCCGCATACTCCGATTGGTTCCCAGCGCAAATAGTTCGGGGAGGGTTGTGGGCCCATCACTACAGGTGGCAGTTCCTCAACTTCTGCCACTGTCTCGGCATATTCCGCAAACTTCAAGAAAGTGCCCGCGCACCCGGCCACGTCAGCAAGCATGGCCTTACGAATGGTACCCCCACTGTCCATGGATTCAAGCTGGGCAAGTTCCTGCTGCTTCGCAGTGATCCCGCTCGCAATCTCGCGCAGGACCGCTCCTCGCTCGGCTCCGGTCATCCTGGGCCAGGGGCCTTCGTCAAAGGCTTTGCGCGCCGCCTCAATCGCACGGATGGCATCGGCACGCCCTCCTTTCGAGACCTCCGCAATCTTTTCGCCATTTGCCGGATTGTAAGTGGTGTAGGTCTCCCCCGAGGCTGCCTCAGACCACTCTCCGTCTATAAACAGCTGATAGTCAGCCATACTGCATTCCTTCTCGCTGTTGTTTCCTGCGCCAATCATCGGCGCCTGATACATGAAAAGAACCACGCGTGACAGGTATCACGCTCCAAAAATAGCCAGAAAGCAACCCTGAACAAGAAAACACGAAAATTGCGAAAAGTCTGCCAGACGCAAAATCAGATAAAGGAAAAAGATGCTTTCATTTCAGGAGGCTCCCGCAAGGGAAGTTCCGTGTTCCCCACCTGCACGACACGAGGTGGCTCAGCAGCAATATCGGGATCGGGCACACTGCGTACCCGACCTTCCTCCTCCAGTTTTTGCAGATGCGCCAAAACCGTATAACGCGCCACGGGATGCAAAAACTCCTGCACATCGGTATAGACCCTTGCCACGATATCAGCGATCTTCGTGTCCCCTGCCTGCAGGGCGGACAGGACTGAGGACTCCCTTGCCTCTCGGTGTGCGATGATCCCTTCCATCTCACACGATGGATCAGGTAAAACCCCGCCGTGACCCGGATACAAGTGCGACAGGTCCATTTTGATTAAGCGCCGCAAGGAACCTAAATAATCCGCCATATTGCCATTCGGCGGGGCAATAACCACTGTGGACCCTGCCATCACATGGTCACCTGTAAAAAGCGCGTGTTCTTCTTCCAGCAAAAAACAGAGATGCTCCGCGGCATGACCAGGGGTATGCACTCCTCTGAGACGGGCACCGCCCACTACCATCATTGCCCCATTCGGAAAGGGCCGATCGGCCGGACGCTTTCCGGCTGTGTCTCGCTTCGAATAAATTGGCACTTCAAAGTGGGCACGGAACATGTCGCACCCGAGAGAATGGTCGCCATGATCGTGAGTGAGCATGATCGCCTTCACCTCGCGGCCATCCACTGCACGTGTCACCGCCTCAAGATGATCTTCCCGGTCTGGTCCAGGATCCAAGATCAAGACAGGATCTGTGCCCACCACATAGGTGTTCGTACCAGGACCAGTCATAAAACTGGGATTTGCGGCCAGCACTCTTCTCACAAGTGGCGTAAGCTGCTCAGTTTCTCCCGCACGTTCCGGGTTCGGAAAAGAAAGGTCTGGCGAAGAAATCTGAGAAGACAAGGTCCGGTCCTTCTCGTCGAGTTATCGTGTGCACCGCGGCACGGCACACATCAAGTTAGGAATCAGCTGGTTTGATGAGAAGCTTGTCGTATCCAAGGTCGAGCGACACGGACCCATCGTCTCCAAACACCACTTTAGGCCGTACAGGCTCAACTGCACATCGGAGACCTTCTGTCACCGTTTCATCGGCCGAGCTGAAGGCAGAAAGCCACTGCAGGTTCGCCATCGTAGGAGGCAGTAAAAAAAGATCGCCGGCAATGTTACGTTCCAAAGCCTCTTGCGGAGAAATCCAAAGTGCCTCGGTTGTTTCACTCTCATCGTGCACAGGCACCTGCCCATCGGGAGCCTTCACGACAAAAAACCGAGTGTCGAAACGACGTTTTTCCCCTTGCGGAGTTACCCAGCGTGCCACGAGCGCAATCGCAGCAGCGTCAATTGAGGCATCGAGCTCGTGCAGAAGATCAGCGAACGAGTGATCCCCGGAAGCGACCGCCTTGCGGACTGCAGGTACGTCTCTGATCCGGTCATAGGGCTGCTCGCCCTCAGCAATAAGAATCCCGGATTCCTCAAAGGTCTCGCGTGCAGCAGCCGCCCAGAACCTTCGCCCATCTTTTTCACAGCCGACAACCGAAGCCGCCGTCTCGGGACTACGCCCAGTGATAAGGCCTCGTTCAGCAGCCTTTGCATCGTCATCATCAATTCTGCCGCCAGGAAAAACAAAAGCCCCCGCGGCAAAAACAGCAGCCGCTGTCCTGCGGACCATCAGAACATCAACACCATTTGTCCCGTCGCGTACGGCCATAACCGTTGCTGCATCGCGAATAGGCACATCGGTATTGGGAACCTCCGACATGACCGAACCCCCTCAACCTCTCACAGGCAATCCCACCCTACACCCAGAAGAAGAGTCTGAACGATTCAAAGGAAGAAAGACCACAAAGAAAGAAAAAAAAGCGGAATCCTCCACAGGACTCACAGAAACTCTGGAAAGGCTATTCCGGGGAAACAGCAGACCTTGTTTTGTCTAGCTGCCCGAACGTCCCCATCGCAGACCCTGCACAATACGACGCAGCCCTCGAGCCGGTTCGTTTTCCCACTCACGATCCCCGGAGAAAAATTCCCAAGGACTGTCTTCGCGACCGCTCATAAAACACCAGTCGCCTTCGTTCATAACCTCTTCTCGACCCGCAATGGTATCGGCGATACCATTGCTTTCGCTCACAGGAAAACGGGCCACCACCGAACGGATCCGGTCAGAAGTTGTCTCTTGCTCGACAACGGGAATCTCCTCGGTACAAAAGGCTTCCCTTTCCCCAAGAAGGTCAAACGACATACCGTCCATTGGCATTGTGTCGGGCATTGGGATGCCAGTACCAGAGGAACCCTCATTCCAGACTGGCGCCCGCCCCATATTGTCGACAAAGCGATGTCGAGAAAACATGCTGCCGCGTTCAGCCCCCCAGTCGCTTCTCTCATCGAGAGCCACCTCGGCGGCAAGCGTCATAAACTGACTGTCCGCAGAAATCGGGGGGGAAGCAGCAGGTGCGGAGAAGGTTTCGTCCACTGCGCCAGGCGACCCAGCCTCAGGAAAATCTCCAGGAAAGTCTGATAGCGCAGCATCTTGGGCAACATCCGCAGTATTTTGCGGGAAAGAAAACTGATCATCAGGACCATTCACCGCAGGTACTCCCGCGGCAAGTGGCAATGATTTGAAAGGCAGAGGTTCCACGTTTCCGAACTCCTCGACGTGATGAAGACCCTTGGGAGCAGAATGGTCTTTCACGGCTCTACAGGCGTTTCCATCACAGGACAATGTCAGAACTCATCGACGAAACAGCGGACCCGCGGTGGTTGCCGCAGTTTTTCCTTCCAACAATCCGCTCAGATCCTTCCTGGATCATGCTTCGTGACTCTTTCCCAGCCACGCTCAGTCGATTACTTCGACCGCACACTCTCCACTTTCCTCCAGAAAGTTCTCGTAACCCTAGCACGACTGACATAGCACACCATTCCTAACAGCATCTCACCCTCTTTTTTTCCTTTTGCCAAAAGAGAAAAAACGCCCCCAAACATCCTGGATACGCCGTAAAGCATTCGTATCCTGTATGAGTTCCTGTTTGATAAGAGGAGCAGGACGAGAGACCTCCCGCGCAGGAGGCGCTGCTTCTTCGCCGCTGTCCTTTTTTTGCCGACCCCTGAATAGTTTCCCCAATGGTTTCCCCAAAGAACTAAATACAGGATCAGTGTGAAAATTTTTGCCCGGCATATTCCGGCTTCACGCTTTCACAGGAGCCCCTGGTCCGAGAAGGTAAAAACACCCCTCCACCAGGTATAATAGTGTCAATATACCGACACCCTTCCCCTTTTCCCAATACAAGATGAAAAATCGAAAAATCGAAAACCTTGGAAACATACAAGGACAAGAAAAAAGCAAGGACGAGCAGGATCGAGATCTCCTACAACAGGGTGCGGAATCTTGGCAATCACCAGGCACATTTTACACGCTCTTTCCGCAGCATGCTGCGGAAAGAGTCTCTATCTTCTTTTACTTCTTCATCCTTTTTTCTTCTTCGAAGAAGAAAAAAGTTGCGCTCGAATATTCTGGAAACGCTGCGCAAAACTCGTATCTTGTATCAGGTCTTGTTTGATAAGAGGAGCAGGACGAGAGACTTCCGGCACAGAAGGCTTTTCTTCTTTTTTTTCTTCTTTTTCGCTGTCCTTTTTTTGTCGCTGTTTAAAAATATTTTTTATATTTTTAAACAGCGACTTCTTTTCACTTGAAGAGGCAGAAAATCCCGAACCAGCGCCTTCTGCGCCTTCTGGCAAAGGTCGCTCAGCAATCAGGAATTTCTGCATAACACTGTCAAGATTTTCGCTCGACAGATCCCAGCTTCTCCCTTTGGTAGGACCGTTTGTCCCCACAAAATAAAAATACCCATCCATCTTCAGTACGCTGGCGTCAACTCCCGCTTCCCCCTGCCCTTTTCCCAGCATGAGATCTGAAATTTCACGGTCAAAAACTCGAAAACACACACGAATAGGAAAAAACCGAATAAAGGACATATGGAGATCTTTCGCAGCAGAATGCTGCATCATCGAAATCACCGTGACACCGCCCGCACGTCCTTTGTGGAGGATACTGCGCAAACGTTCTTGGTCTTCTTCTGTCGATCTCTGCAAAAAACCATGCAGGTCATCAATAGCAAGAAGAATCCTGTCACCAGAAGAACTTCCAAGACCCCCAGTCCCGGTCTCCACAATACGACCCGTTACCTGCCTATCCAAATTTTGCAACAGCTCACTAAACAACTGCCCCTCTTTGGGACGGGTCTCCTCATCACCCCCCCCAAACGCTTCTACTTCGGGATTACTCAAAAATGCTGAGGCAGCATGTTTCGACCAGACATACAAATCCGGATGGACCAAACCAATCAGCCAGATTTTTGCACCTGAAAATGCATGCTGCGCGATTATTTGCTGCAGCAGAACAGTCTTCCCAACCCCAGACTGACCAGCAATAAGAACATGCAGATCCGCGGGAATACTGAGTTCCTTTCCCTTTTCGTCCTTCCCGATAAGAATTTCCTTGGTGGTCTTCACCGACTCCAGATCCAGCACAGGCGACTTTCCCATTTCGGCAAAGGGATCTTTAAACGTCAGAAGAACAACAGCTCTCGACTCACCCTTGCTGTCGTCTCTTTTCTCCGCTGCCGCGGACTCTGCCTTGTACTCCTCACCAATCGTCTCCACATGCTCTTTCACCTCATCCAGTGTCCAGCTGCGGGAGTCTGATATCCAGTCAGAAAGCAATTTCGACGACCATTTAGGAAGGAAAGTGGTCTTCGGCACAATCTCCAGAAAAAGAGCATATTCAACCCCCCCTTCAATGGTCTCCTTGACTTCCACAAGAGAAGGCACTCTGTTGTCTTTCGACAATCCAACTTTTTCCGCTACTTGGGGCCACTTGTATTGGAGATCCCTTGCGAATCTCCCCTTGCCACGCCATTCCCCAATAGCTGCCCACTGCTTGAACACCCACTTCCAGGGGTCTGCATCCCCTATCGTTTCCAGTTTCTCCTCCTGTCGTTGCTCCAGCCAGGAAGTCAATGTCAAAAGAGCAAGGACAATACCCACGACAGGAACAAACCACACGGAAAGCATGCTCCACAGAAAAAGCACGACCAACACAATCGTGCTCCACACCAAAAAATCTTTCCAGTACAGTGACATCCAACGGGCAAACATCGTCGGCCTGTAACCAACACGGTGTCCTTCTCTGCCTCGCATTCTGCGCTGCAACGAAATCACAAGCTCAGCGGCGAAAACCCCAATAAAAACCCAAACAAGCACCAGCGGGGAAGCCAACAAAAAAAGACGCGCAAGCACAACGGCAAGAAGCGGAAGAAAGAACCAATTTGCCACTGCAGTGCCCCCTCAATATCCCTTCCAGAAGAGCGGTGAAGGGCAACATGCCGAGACGCGCGCAAAAAAGAAGAAAGGCGACAAGGTCAAGCGAACCTCTATCCCGAGCCTCTATCCACTCAAACAGTATGAGAAATCATCAGACTAATGGGAAAACTACAAATCATTCCATAAACCCGAGAAAATTGAAAAACCCACTACTTCCTACGAAAATGCCAGAGTTTTTCACAAGAAAAGGGCCGCACCGTTAAACGGTGCGGCCCTTTTTGGGTCGCGAAGAAAACCCACCCGTTGCCACACGCGAGATGGTGGTCAAGACGCGGTCAAGACGCTGGACAAGAAAGCACGACAGGCAAAAAGGAAAGCACACTTTTCTCCATGTACTAGAAAAGGCAAATCAGGACACTTGCACCCACAAAATTGCCTGGCTTTTTCTGGAGAAAAGAGCCCACTCCCTACAGGAGCCCCCTAGAGGACCCCACTCTGCGAACAGCGATCCGAAACAGATATTTGATCTGCTGTTTGGACAGCCACCCCAGATTCCTCCGAGGAAAACCCTCAGAAGAACAAGTCAGAACAAGGTGCAAGACAACATTTCGTCATTGCACCAGGGAAGCACTGACACACTCTTACCTATTCGATTTGATTTCCACCAAACGCTTTTCCAAGCGAACTTGAACCCCACACAAGCGCAAGACACCGAAGGATTTCAACCTGTACGAGCGAGAAGATTCCGGCGTTCTGCCTCTGTCATCGCACCCCAGATCCCGTGTGGTTCACGGGTCGAAAGGGCTTTGTCAAGGCAAATCGTCGACACTTCACACTCCGAGCAGATGGCCTTTGCGCGCGACTCGCGACGTTCACGCTCGTCTTTGCGCTCAGGATGCGTCGGAGGGAAAAACAGGTAAGCCTGTGGTCCCCTACACGCCGCACGCAACTGCCACGGAAGGTCTTCTTCTATGGTCTTGTCGTGCCGCTTGATGACGTTCATAGCACGCCCAAAATAGACAGAGGCGCACTCCCGGTCCAGAGAGAATTGTGGGTATTTCTTCCTTCACGCCGAGACACCACTTTCTGCGTTTTTCAAACGCGAAAAGTCCAGATTTTTTGCACAGAAAGTGGTGACAAAAAAGAGAGGATACATCATCTTCACCTTAAATACACCCACTTTTCTCCGCGACATACCCGAAGCCACTATTCCCACCACGGATCATAACAAAGGCACTTTCTCGAAATACTTCACGGCACTTTAAAAAATACGACCCCAGACACTTCCCTTGAGAACAGCAAGGACGACACCATTGACGACAGCAAGGATCCCCTCACCCCAAATGCCATACGTCACATTTCTCACTATTTGACATGGCGAATCGCATAGCGAGTCGTTTCAGTGGATCAGTCGCCTGCGACAGCCAGATCCCGATCAACCTCGAGCACAATCCCATCAATGAGACGCACTGTCACACGTTCCCCTTGCCCGATGCGCCCTCTATGCGAACGGGCCTTCCAGACTGCCCCATCCACGGAAACAAGTCCTTCCGATGCGATGTCAGTCTGCGCCTCTCCCGCCAAACCAACCAGGTTTCCCCGTCCGATTACCGGAGTCGCAAAACGAGTACGAGCAATGGTGGTCATAACTACTGTGTAGAAAAGCACCATCCCTCCGACCACAAGAAAAATAGCCCACCACCGTACTTGATATATGCCAACGCTCGTGAAAAAGAGAGAACCCACAATCGCAGCAACTGTTCCTGCCATCGTGAAAATCCCCAAGTTCACGACCTGCACATCAATCGAGAAAAGCAAGAGCGACAGCGCCAGCAACACCACTGCCCACCAGTTCACCGGCAATGCCCCCATCGCGACAAACGAAATGAGCAGGCACGCAGCCCCCATGATCCCCGCAAGTCCAATTGACGCGGCATAAAACTCAAACACCACTGCCGCTAATCCCAACATAAACATCACATAGGCAAAAGTCGGGGTATTGATCTTGTGAAAGAAGTTTGGGACGTACGAAATACGATAAAAACGGGTAATTACCGTGGGCTCCAGCCCGACTTGCCCATCTTCTCCCGTCACCACCTGCGCAGTGTCCAACACGCGAACGCTGCCATCTTGCATCACGATTTCTTGCTCATCAAGTCCCACAATCACCTGGCCCACAATTGGCGGCAACGAGGACACCAGACCGGCAGCATGCGCCGATTTTGCGGTCATCTTGTCTTCCAAAAGCGCCGACCAGGCCTGCACGCCTTCAGTATCCTTGGTTCCCAACACCTCCTGCAAGAGCGCCTCAAACTCACTCGGAGAAAGATCCTCGTTCTCCTTTAAATCCCCTGGATTAAACGGCCCGAGCACCGCTTTCGGCGTCGCCGTCACGACATCAGATGCCGCCAAAAACAGCAAAGATGCCCCACGAGCCCGCGCTCCGGCCGGCCCTACCCAAGAGATGACAGGCACTGGCAGATCACGCGCCCGTTGCACGAGCGGCATGACATCCACACCTAGCGCTCCGAGAGAGTTCACCCGAAACACCAAGGCTTCAATTTCACCGCTCTCTGCCCGGGCAAACGCATCTTCGAGGAAATCCCGTTGGGCAACATCGATAGGACCGTCAATTTCTACAACATCGATGCGTTTCGTCTCCTCCACTTGTGCAAGAAAACGCAGGGGAGCCTCGCCTGTTCCCACTACATTCATATCGTTCCGAAAACTCTCTTTTGCAGTTGCCTGAGTTGACCCTGCAAGCAGGAAAAAAGATCCCGTACACAACAGAAGCAGGACGGCGAAAGCGCACTTTCTGGCAGATTTGTTAGACCAGCCTGTGGAGAACCAGGCAAAGAGCGGTATGATGCGCCTAGTCATGGATTTGTCTGCTTTCTTCGAAAGTCGGGTCTGCATTGTCAGCGGCAAGGGGGGCGTGGGAAAAACGACCTTAAGCGCAGTACTTGCGGTCATGGCCGCGTCGTCAGGACAACAAGTACTCTTGGTCGATGTTGAAGGAAAGAGTGGCCTATCGAACGCCTTCGGCGCCAACCCGTTGGAATACGAGGCCGTCACTCTCTCCCAAGGCGTTTTCGCACGCAATATCACCGCTGAGCAGGCACTTCTTGAATTTTTCCAAGATCACAACCTAAATTGGGTCTCAAAACGACTCCAATCAATGAACCTGGTCGACGTTATAGCGACCGCCGCTCCTGGCATCAAGGACATACTTGTCCTTGGAAAAGTCAAACAGATCGAGCGACGCGGAACGTACGATCTTATTATTGTGGACGCGCCTGCCGCGGGACACACTCTTACTTTTTTAAACTCGGCAGCGGGACTGATCGACGCCGTGCGCGTCGGTCCAGTACGCACGCAAGCACGCGATGTACAGGAGATGCTTACCGACCCGAGTCGCACCCAAGTCATCCTTACGACATTGCCCGAGGAAACACCGGTCAATGAGACAGTCGAAACCGCAGAAGCCCTCGTCGACCTGAAAATCAAGGTTGGTGCGGTGCTCGTGAACGGCTGGTACTCTCCCTGCCCCGCCGCGACTGTCGATGAAATACGCGCCGCCGCAGTCACAGCCGGCACGGTCATGCCCGACGAAGAAGCACAGGCTCTCGCCGACGCAAGCAGCTTTGTCAACATGCGCCACCGGCTCCAACAAACCCAGCTTGCCCGACTTGAGGACATGCTGGCACTCCCCATCCTGCAGCTGCCTTTCTTGTTTACTGCCGACCTGGGCCGTCCTGGGATAGACACCCTCACCAAGGCTCTTGAAACCGCAATTACCGACTTCGAAACAGAAGCCCCCGCAGTTACCTTGCCGTCGAGCGACGGGAAAACAGCATGAGCACAGCTTTCGTGGAAATCGTCGAGAACAGCACCACTCTTGTTTGCTGCGGATCAGGAGGAGTTGGCAAAACCACCACAGCAGCCGTGATTGCCATGGCTGCCGCCCGCAAGGGACGGAATTCTGTAGTGGTCACGATCGACCCGGCTCGACGGCTTGCTCACGCGCTCGGCCTTGATACCAGCGATCTCGGCGACGACCCGCGCGCAATTGATCCCGCCTTATGGGACCCGGAAAATAAACGCGTAGAAAATGGCAGCATGTCAGCGGTCATGCTCAACGCAAAATCCACTTTTGACTCTCTTGTCGAGAAATACGCCAATAACCCTGCCCAAGTTGGCCGGATTCTCGACAACACCTTTTACAAGAACATCTCCGCGGCACTCTCGGGAACGCAAGAGTACATGGCGATGGAGAAGCTCTACGAGCTGCACGAAAGCGGAGCGTACGACCTTGTAGTGATCGACACTCCTCCTTCCCGCAACGCCCTTGACTTCTTGGACGCCCCGAACCGCATGACAAAGTTCTTGGAAGGACGGGCCTTTCGTGTCCTGACTGCCCCGGCACGCGGTGGCATGCGCCTTGTCACACGGGCAGCACGCGTTTTTCTTCGCACCACCGCGCGAGTGCTCGGCAGCGAAGTCCTCGATGACATCGTGGAATTTTTCGGCGTCTTCGAAGGAATGTACGAAGGTTTCCACCACCGGGCAGCCCATGTGCGCGACCTTCTCGCCCACGAGTCCACCCTCTTCATGCTGATCGCCTCCCCGCGCCGCGACGCGCTCGAAGAAGCAGAATTCTTCGCCGAACAGCTCCGAGAAAAAAACTTCCCCATTGCCGGCGCCATCGTGAACCGGCTCCATCCCCACTTTACCGAATCGCTCGCACAGGCCACCCGTCTGCGTTCCGAAACCTTTACAGAACGCGCGAACGAAAACGAAGCCACTACCCTTCTCGCCGAACTCTACGCCAACCTGGCCTCATTCCAAGAGGTCGCACAAAAAGAACGAGACCATCTTGTGCGGCTTGAAGAGCTGGTAAGCCCCGGTCCCGTCGAAAAAATACCCTTCCTTGGCGAAGATGTGCATGATTTCTCCACCCTCCGCCTGCTAGAAGACACCTTGTTCTCCAAAGACACCTTGTTCTCCAAAGACACCGAGGCCGACAAGATCGCTGCCATACCACATGCTCAGTGAGACACTTGATCTCCAGCCAACTACTTCCGGCCCAACACCAAGGACCTCATGCCCATGGCAAACATACTGGTCATTTCAGACTCTGCCGCGATGCGAAACGAAATCACAGGAACTCTCACCCGTCGCGGATTCGACACAATCCCCTGCGACGACGGCCACAAAGCCGGTACCCTCTTCAAAGAACACCAGCCTGACCTTGTAATCTCGGATAGTCAAGTCACCTCAATGGGCATCATGGCGATCACGCGCGAACTCCGCATGCTCGAAGCAGAAGAAAACCTTTCCCGCACTCCCATCCTCGCCATCCTCGACCGCCGCCCCGACATCTTCCTCGCCCGCCGCGCCGACACCGACGCCTGGCTCGTCAAACCCTGCAACCCGGCCGCCCTCCGCTGGACCGCCAACACTCTGCTCGACCCGGACAAAACCTGGACCGAGCAAAACCTCGAAGCCGAACTCGCCGGCACCCTTGAAAAACCCACCCCGCCCATAACCCCTGACGAGCAGACCCCCAGCGAGGAACCCGCCGAAGCCCCCGCCTAGCCCAAACACCCGCGACCCAGCCCAAACACCCGCGACCCAACCCAAGGGCCATATGCCCGCAAAACCCCTCCCCACCCAGCATTCTTGTATCAGACACCTCATACGCCGGCAGGTTGGTCGGAGATCACAACCAGCTCTGGTAATGTACCAAGCCACTTCCACGTTGAAAACACAATCAGCGCAAGAATAATAAAAGAAAAATAGACTCTGACCTCGATAAATACCATTTTGAAAAAGAGTCACACAGTCAAAACTATGCGAGAGACTCTATCGGCGGCACCCCACACAACACCTGAAACAAAGAGGTTGCATTCCCCCACCAACACAAGAAGGACCTCTTTTCAGGCAAGCACTTGTTTCTGCCATAGGCATATGGTGAGGACGGTACAAATTGCTAGGCGAAACTGAGGGAAACAGGGTCGACCAAGAAGGGGACCAAGAAAACGCTCCGCGAAATGAAATCACACGTTCCATACAAGAAAAACCGGAGTGGTGGTTAGATAAAAAAGGCGAAAACATCATAGTTTCGTTAGGAGCCACTGCTCTCTCGCCTGTCGCCCACGCCCACTTCACCGGGGAAAGTGTCCTCGAACCAGTGGCAAGAATCTTGGGAACAACCACAGCGCAAACGATTCTCGGCAACATAGTGCAGCGCATCATCAACAAAATGCGCAGTAAACAGAACCAAGATCCTACACCCACACCAGATCTCACAGATGCCTTGCGAGAAGCACTCGAGGAAGCACTGAACCGGCATGGAACACGCGCAGAGCTCTCCAAGCTTTTGCATCGCATACATGCAGTTGAAACAGCATTGGAAGCCGCCCCGGACAAGGTACGCGCAGAACTCGCGATAGAACTGAGAAAAGCGAGTACATCACGCGATGAATACCGATGGATAGACACCCACACCATCAAGATCCTGCAACAACTCGACCAAAATCAGCAAGAAACACTGAGGATTTCACGCGAGACATGGGTGCACGCACGGCAAGCCGCAATCGCCAGCAAAGCCCTGCTCAGTCACACAATTAGCGCAGAGATCGGCAAGCGTTTCCTTCCTCCCGTCCTTCCGGAAGACACCGATCCACAAGACACCGATCCAGAAGACAGCGATACTGCCACAAAAGACGCACCGGAAAAAAGCGAGGAAGAGCACCAAACCTCGAGCAAAAAGGGAGCCTGCCCTTATATGGGCCTGCGAGCCTTCGGCCAAGAAGACGCGTGGGCGTTTTGTGGACGGGACAAACTTATCGACCAGCTCGCAGCTCGTCTCGAAGAATCCCACTTCATCGGAATTATCGGACCGTCGGGAAGCGGAAAAACCTCGTTGACCCAAGCCGGCCTGCTCCCACGCCTGCAACAGACCGACAGCCTGGGAACAACGGGACGCTGGCGGGGCGGACAAGTATTTCGGCCAGGAAAATACCCGTTGGAGGCTCTTGCCTTCGTGGTATGTCAGGACACAGGATTACTACCGGGAATGCAGGCCGACGATTTGCGCCGTGGATCCCGCAATCTCGATCTCACCGCACAACTTCTCCTGCTCGAAGCCCCGCGGAACGCCCGCTATCTCTTGATCGTTGACCAATTCGAAGAGATCTTCACCCTCTGCGAAGACGAAAAAGAACGAGAACGCTTTATCGACCTTCTCATTCAAGCCGCCATCTCCACAGAAAGCAGAACAAGCCTCCTTATCACCCTACGTTCCGACTTCTACGGCCATTGCGCGTCCTACCCAAACCTGGCGCGTCTCCTCGAAAAAGACCAATTTCTCGTGCCTCCCCTTGGCACAGCAGAAACCCGCCAAGCCATCGTGCAACCTGCACTCTCCGTTGGGCTCATCCCCGAACCCGGCCTGGAAGAATGCGTACTCCGAGATCTGCATGAAGCACCTGGCGGGCTGCCTTTGCTGTCCCAAGCCCTGCGCACAACCTGGGAACACCGCGAAGACAATCTCCTCACCATCAAAGGCTACGAAGCAGGAGGGGGCATCGCCCACGCCATCACCCAAACCGCCGAAAAAATCTGGAAGTCGTTCTCCCCGGAAGAACAAGAAACAACCCGAAAACTCTTCTTGCGCCTGACTCGACTTGGCGACGGCACCGAAGACACTCGTCGCCGTATCAAACGCACTGATCTCCAGTTCCCCACCCACAACCAAAACACCGTCGACAAAGTACTTTCTCAGCTCACCAACGCCCGTCTCCTCACCCTTGACGGCACAAACAACGGCACAAACAACACAACAACTCTTGAAGTTGCGCACGAAGCCCTCATCCATAAATGGCAACGACTCCGCAACTGGCTTGAAGAAAACCGCGAAGGCCACCGCACCCACCACAACCTCACTGTTGCCGCCACCACCTGGTACACCACAGATCGAAATTCTGCCGACCTCTACCGCGGCACCCGCCTCGAAATCGCCCGCATCTGGGCAAGTGCCCACATTGAAGACCTCAACAAAATAGAAAATGACTTCCTCACCGCATCCCACCGCCAAGAAGAAAACAACAAAACCAGACAACGGATCTTTCGCACCATCCTCGCCATTGCACTCCTCCTTATCGCTCTCTACGGAATCAAAGAAGCCAATGCAGCCGAAGAAAAAAAAGCCCGCGCAATCAAAGAAAAACTCGAAACCGAAGCCCAACGTCACCTCGAAAACCCGACACTCGACACGAGAATCGGTGCCCTCCTCACCGTCGAATCAGACAAACGCTCTCATGACATCCCGGTCAGCCTCGACTCTCTGACAAACACCCTCCTACAAAACGTCCTCACAGGACACAATGGCCGGGTATCCCACGCAACCTTCAGCTCCGACGGCACGCTGCTCGCCACAAGCAGCGAAGACGGCACGGCACGCATCTGGAACCCTCACACCGGCAAACTGCAACACACCCTCACAGGACACAAAGACAAAGTCACCCACACAGCATTCAACCGGGGCAGCACACTGCTCGCCACAAGCAGCGAAGACGGCACAGCACGCATCTGGAACCCTCACACCGGCACACTCAAGTACACCCTCGAAGCACAAACTGACAAAAAAGACACCAACCAAGAAAACACCGACAAAGTACCCCAGACGGCATTCAACTACCACGGCACACTGCTCGCCACCACAAGCACAGACGGCACGGCACGCATCTGGGACCCCAAAACCGGCACACTGCAACACACCCTTACAGGACACACCGGCAAAGTAATCCACGCAGCATTCAGCCCCAAGGGCAGACTGCTCGCCACCACAAGCGAAGATCACACAGTACGCATCTGGAACCCCGAAACCGGCACACTGCAACACATCCTCGAAGGACACGACAAGAAGGTGAAGCACACGACATTCAACCACGACGGCGAACTGCTCGCCACCACAAGCAACGACCGCACCACACGCATCTGGGACCCTCACACCGGCACACTCAAGCACACCCTTACAGGACACACCGATGATGTTGTCAACGCGGCGTTCAACCCGGACGGCACGCTGCTCGCCACAGCCAGCGAAGACGGCACCACACGCATCTGGAACCCTCACACCGGCACACTGGAACACACCCTCACAGGACACACCGGCAAAGTAACCCACACGACATTCAGCCCCGATGGCGAACTGCTCGCCACCACAAGCAACGACCGCACTACACACATTTGGAACCCCGAAACCGGCACACTGCAACACACCCTCACAGGACACACCGGCAAAGTAACCCACGCAGCATTCAACTACGACGGCACACTGCTCGCCACCACAAGCACAGACGGAACCACACGCATCTGGAAGCCTCGCACCGGCACACCGCAACACACCCTCAAAGGACACGAAGACTGGGTATCCTACACAACCTTCAACCACGACAGCACAATGCTCGCCACCATAAGCGGAGACGGCACCGCACGCATCTGGAACCCTCACACCGGCACACCGCAACACACCCTCAAAGGACACGAAGACTGGGTATCCTACACAACCTTCAACCACGACAGCACGCTGCTCGCGACCACAAGCGGAGACGGCACCGCACGCATCTGGAACCCCGAAACCGGCACACTGCAACACACCCTCAAACATGAAAAGTGGGTATCCCACGCAGCATTCAACCCCAACGGCACAATGCTCGCCACCACAAGCACAGACGGCACCGCACGCATCTGGAACCCCGAAACCGGCACACTGCAACACACCCTCGAAGGACACACCGGCTGGGTATCCCGCGCAGCATTCAGCCCCAACGGCACACTGCTCGCCACCACAAGCAAAGACCGCACCGCACGCATCTGGAACCCCGAAACCGGCACACTGCAACACACCCTCAAACATGAAAAGTGGGTATCCCACGCAGCATTCAACCACGACGGCACAATGCTTGCCACCACAAGCGGAGATCGTACGGCGCGCATCTGGAACCCTCACACCGGCAAACTGCAACACACCCTCAAAGGACACAGCGGCGAAGTCATTCACGCAACATTCAGCCCCGACAGCGCACTCCTTGCCACCACAAGCGGAGATAGCACGGTACGCATCTGGAACCCTCACACCGGAGCACTCAAGCACACCCTCATAGACCACAATGACCGGGTATCCCACGCGACGTTCAACCACGACGGCACACTGCTCGCCACCACAAGCGACGACCGCACCGCACGCATCTGGAACCCTCGCAATGGAACACTCAAGCACACTCTCACAGGACACAATGGCTGGGTATCCCACGCGACGTTCAACCACGACGGCACACTGCTCGCCACCACAAGCGACGACCGCACCGCACGCATCTGGAACATGACCTTCCCCTCGCGTATTTTTTTACAGAAAAAAGCCTGCAAAATTGCCGGACGTAACCTCACACGTGCCGAATGGAAAAAATTTCTGCCCGGAGAGTCCTACCAAGGAACCTGTCCGCAGTGGCCTGATCACAAGTAAAACCCATCAGAGACGCTTGCCCACAAAACAGGAAAACCCCGCCTTTCTCTGCAAACCTCTGCCCTCTCTCGACCCTGGCCAGAGAGCAATCCGGCAAAGACAACAGATTCCCGACACATCCTACGAAAGAAAACTGCACGTGAACGACGAAAAAAGGCTCCTGTAATGCAGAGTTCGCACGCGCGAGCAGCTAGAAGCGGGAACAAAAAAGCCCCACCCAATCTGTGTGACAGCCCGGTTTGGGAGAAGGGGGACAGCCCGGTTTGCCCATTTGCCCATTTGAGAGAAGGCACAGCGACAAAAGGCAAGGTACCTTTTGATACTCCTTGCCCGAAGCCAAAGCCAATGCCAATGCAACGGGCAATAGCGCAAAACAAGTTCGCGATAGCAAGCAGAAAAAAGCCCACAAAACGAAGGGTCCGAAAAGAGCAGAGAAATCTGCGGGAAAGTCAGTATTGGCCAGGCCAGGTTGAACAGCTACACTGGGGCGGCTCGGCAGCCTGTTCACCTACCTGTACGAGAACTGGCAAAATGCCGAATCCTCATAATCGGGACGTGGCGCAGCTTGGTAGCGCGCAGCGTTCGGGACGCTGAGGTCGCGGGTTCAAGTCCCGCCGTCCCGACCAAAAGAGACAAGTTCGAACCCACCTCAACTGAGGTGGGTTCTTCTACTCCCGCCAGAAATTCGTCATCGTCGAAGGCGTCCGGAGCCTCGTCTGCGAGTCCGCGTTCCTCGTCGAGTCGCTCGATCAGATCCTCCGCCAGGAGAGTCTGCATCACCGGCGACAAGTGAGCTCCGGAGGCGCCCAGATCGGAGATGAAGATCCGCTCGAACCAGAACTAGTTCAGAGTGCGCCGTCCTTCATCAGAGCTATTGCGGTACGACTCGTAGCAGTGTTCTGCCTGGTGCAGGATGCGTTCGGTCGAGACCTCAACCCGATCCGCCACTTGCTGCTGCTCACGCAAATGACGTTCAGCTGCTGCAAAGTCGGACTGCAGCTCCTTCTGCTTGCGTCGCATCAGGTCAAGACTGATCGCATCCGCTGTGAAGGCTTCGAGGAGCTTCTCCTCTGCTCTCTTCAGCTTCGAGATGCGGGCTCGGTGCCGGACTGCCTCCCGAGCTGCTGCTTCCTTCACCCTGGAGAAATGCCCTAACAGACGTTCCTGTAGGAAGGCCGCTCGCTCTGGCGTGAGCTGGACGTGGTGGTAGTGATCAACGACGGCCTGCTCGATGTCTGCCACTGGCAGGTATGGCAGCTCGCAGCCGTTCCCCTCCTGGCGGCCGAGGCAGTAGAAGTACTCATACTCGCCGCCCTTGCCAGTGACGATGGTGAAACCGAGGCGGCTCTCGCAGTTCGAGCAGAAGACGGTGCCCTTGAGGTAGTGATCGTGCGTCCAGCCACCACCTCGACGCCCCTTACCATCAAGCAGATCTTGGACTCGCTGGAACAGGTCGAGAGGCACGAGTCCTTCATGTCGACCGGGGTACTGAGCCCCCTTCCAGACGACGAAGCCGCAGTAGTACGGGTTGCGTAGCATCTTGTGGATCGCCGTCCTGCTGACAGGCCGGCTGTCTGGATACTTCCGAGTCGGCCGCATCGTAAGGCCGAGATCGTTGATGAAGTTGGTCAGCGAGGTGATCGTGTAGTTCCCCGTCGAGTACTCCTCGAACATGAGCCTGACGAGTGGACCTCGCTCCCCGTCAACCTCGACCGTGGCTACGTTCGGGACACCGCCGACACGACGACGAATATTGAGATAACCGAGTGGCGCTTGCCCGGGCGTGCCCCCGAGCTGAGACTTCTGTTGCATCTTCAGCTTCACCTCATGGCTGAGGTTGTCGCTGTAGTACTGGTCCAGCGTTGCAAGGATGCTGGCCACCATCTTTCCCTGCGGCGTCGACTCGTCGACGTTGACGCTCGCAACGTATTGCATGGTCACGCCGTGTTGTTCGAAGTGACGCCGAATGCGGCCAGAGTCTCGGCGTCACGTGCAAGCCGGTCGGATTTGTGCACGATCACGTAGTCGATGTCGCCCTGTTCGACTCTCTTCATCAGGGCCTGCAGAGCGGGGCGACCGTCGATACTCCGTGCGCTACGGCCCTCTTCCTTGAACTCCTGGAGGATCGTGACGCCGAGACTCTCCGCATGCATCGAGCACTCAGCTCGTTGCGCCGGCGGGGAGAGCCCCTCTTCACCGGCCCCGGTACGCCGCAGCTGCCCATCGGACGAGACGCGGATGTACGTGAAAGCCGTCAGTCGTCCGGTCTGAGTCTTCGTACGCCTCACGCTATGAGGGCCTCCTGTGGCTGGGTACCTGCGAGTGGAAGGGCTCGGAAGTAATGACGTCTTCGCACACTCGGGTCTAGCAAGCCGATATCGATCAGTCGATAGCGCATGGCAGCTCGGGAGACGCCGAACATGCGAGCGAGTTCGTCGGTTCGCTGGTAGCCGAGGCCCCAGTAGTGCTTGAGCCACCGGCGAGGCATCAGGACGCAGGCGCTGAAGTAGTCGCATAGGTCTTCTTGACGCTCTTCTGAGCTGAGGTCGCCGATCGCTGGATAGGCGATGTTGACGATTGGGTGGTCGATGACATGTTTCAGTTCATGCCCGATGGTGAATCGCTGGCGAGTCGGTGCATCGTCAGCATTGACCATGATGAGCCAGGCACCGCCGGTCCAGTGCGTTGAGCCGGCGACGGGAATGCCACGTCTCGTCTCGACCTGGACACGAAGCAGTTCGGCCACGACAGTAATCGGTACGTGTAATTCTTGAATATCAACCAGATCGAGGAAGCGAGTTGCCTGTCGTTCGGCAACCGAGCGTGCCTCACTGGTGCTCAGCGGGCGCTTCGGTGCCAGCTCTCGTAGTTGTTGAATGATTAGATCGGCTCATCACTTCCTCCTTTCTCTTGGTTGTTGTTGGGTAACTCGTCGCTCAGGCCGCTTCGTCGGTGCCATCGGCTGGGCCGCTGGACTCGACGCCGTACTTGTTCATCAGGAACTCGGCGTAGTCGTCTAGTTCTGCGATGGCCTTGCTCGGCAAAGCCGGGTAGCGCTGTCGCATGTAGATCGTCAGCTCCGGAATGCTGCCGCCATCGGTGTAGCCAGCGACGGCGAAGAGATCGCCGACAGGTACGTCGAGGGCGGTAGCCAGTTTGGTCAGCAGGGTTGGCCGAGGTTCTGGGATGCGGCCGGTCTCGATGTCATCGAGAGTCGAAGGCGCAACGCCGGACTTCTCCACCAGTGCTCTGCGTGACAGTCCGAGTCGCTGACGGGCCTCAACGATTGCTGTGCTGAGACGGAGTCGGTTTGAATGATGTGCTCATCAAACGGGTTCTCCGCTTAATACCCATAGTTTACAACGACCGCCCCGACCTGTCGTCAGTGGAATCGACAACGTTGTGCGATTCACCATCCACGGACAGGGGTGACCAGATAGCCCGATCAGTCGCGCAGACAGTGTGCATCTGGGCGAAGGGAGTCTCGGACAGGGTGCGTCTGAGGGCGTCCGCTCGATTGTCGTTCGGCGTCCACCACCAGACTCTCGGGAAGACGCCCAGTCGCTCTTGCTCCCGCCCCGAGGCGAGATAGTTGGAGTACACCAACGCCTTGCGGCGAATAGCACTCAGCGAGTGCGTGGCGAAGTCAACCTCCAGAAACCAGTGTTCATCGAAGCTCGGTGCCCGCAGGATGAAGTAGCCGTCCGGTTTCAGAATCAGCGATTGCCCGGCCGAACCAACGAACGTCCGCCAACAGTCAGGCTCGGCCTCGAAGGTCTGGATGGCTGTCCCGTGCCGCCGAGCTGATTCCTCGACGAGCTGGACATACCTCTCTGCGATGCCGAGGGTGTGACGTTGGAAGACAGTCGATGGCGTCCAAGACCTTCGACCGACCGACCAAGCCAGAAGTCGAGATCCGGCCGGCCCAAGGAAATAGACGAACCCAGATGAGCCTGAGCGCACGCCGCCGACCTGGCGATCAAGACGAGCCAACACCTGCTCGTGGACCAAGTGAGTCAAATGACGAAGCGCCGACCGTCGATGAAAATCTGCCATGTGGAGCCGACGAAGCTGGTCGCCACTGATGAGACGGAAGCGGGCAACGTCGTCGAGGATGCGACGATCCAGATCGCTCAGCTGGATATCTAGTTCCGCCAGACGCTTGGCTGTCCAGTAGCCCGCCCTCATGTTGGGGACCTCTCGATTTCACATTGAGTCGTGTCGCAATCCGGTGCGAAATCCGCGCAACAACGGGCGGCGAGCAATAGCCCCGCTGACTCGACCGGACACCCGATCGGACAACTCACGAGTCACCCCTCTCAACCCGTCCGAGCTTCAGGTTCTCGGCTTGGTGAGCATTGCGCCGAGCCCGAAGCTGTGCCTCGATGTCGGCCAGGTCGGAGCCGTAGCGCTCCTGTGATCTCGCTCTCACGGCCTCAGCGATGCCGAGCGGCTGCGGTGGCGGCAGCGTCTTCAGCGTGACGGGAGGCGCAGCATTCCGTCCCACTGCCAACTGTGAAACAGCTTCGTATTCGCCAAGCCCTTGGAGATCTTGGGCCGTCATCGGGGAGAACGTGGGCGCCATGGTTTTGGCATCGTTGACGCCGAGCTGGAATGCCAGCTTCGTTCGAGCATTCGCCATCACGTCACGGCGGATCTCTGTCGTGAGCTGGCCTGTGTGCTGATGGGCGAGAGTCAGGCCACAGCCGAGGTTGCGAGCCATTGCCAGGACATCACCAACGGGCGTCGGGAGGTTGAGGAAGTTCTGGAACTCGTCGATGTAGGCGAAGACTGGATGGCGACGGTCGGCCGGGAGGCTGGCCCGTTGCTGAACCGCCTGCCAGAGGCGGGCGACCAGGAGACTGCCGAGCAGATTGGCCGCCTCTTGCCCGATGACGCCGGGCCTTAGCGGCACGAGCAGAATGCGACGCTGTTCGATCACCGCTTCCATGGACCAGGGGGGCCGAGCCTGTCCGATCACGTTTCGCAGGGCAGGACGCAACAGGAATGAGCGCAGCTTGTTCGATATCGGACCAATGACCTGCGCACGCTCCGCTTCGCTCAAGCCCTCGTACCAAGCCCAGAACGGTTCGAGCCCAATGGGATCGTCCAGCTTGCTGACAAGTCGGCGGCGGAAGTTTGGCTCGCTCAAGATGAGCGGTACCTCGGCGAGCGTGAACGGATCTTCAGGGTCCTGCGTCGCCACAAGTGTCAGCAGCGATGCACGCATGACGTCATCAGTCCGAGGCCCCCAGAAGGCCTTGAAGATCGAGCGGAAGGCACCCACGATCTGGTCGACCACCAGGTCGGGTGAACGCACGGCGGCATCGAGCGGGTTCAGTCCCACTGGCCGGTCTGAATCGCCAGGGTCAAGCACGATGACATCGCCGAGCCGATGCGACGGCACGACGTCGAGCGCCTTCTCCACGAAGTCGCCAATCGGATCGAGGGCCACGACAGGATGGCCATGGAGCATGTCCTGATGCAGGCCGTTGAGAAGTTGGACGGATTTGCCAGAGCCAGTTGGCCCGAGGAGCCACGAGTGGGTGAGGCGGTCCACGTCCCTGGCCACAACCGGACCTTGCGCCCCTGGGAAAGTCGCATCACCAAGGACGATGCCCTCGTCGGGATTGCGCGATAGCGATCGACCAGGAACGAGGTGGCGGGCAACGCCTTGCGGCAGGCCAGGTAGCTGCGGCTCACCGAGGGGGAGCGCAAGTGGACCGAGGAGTTCCGAGGCGTTCAGGGCAGCCAGCCAGAATGTCGGGCTTTGCCGCCGTGAGATCCGCCGAGCCACGAGGCGACGCGGTAACCTGCGAGCCCGCAGCCACGCTCCCCCACTGTTCACACCGCGGAGCCCGCCGAGGACCGAGACTGCCAGCATCCTGCTGCGCCTTGGAGAAGCCGAAGACACGCCGATGCGACCAACGGCGACAAGAATCGGCTCCGCCTGTTTCAGGCGAGCCTGCTGGAGCGCCTCGGCGTTTGCAGGCGCAGCGTTCGGCGCAACCAAGTTGGAGATGAGTCGCCCAGAACGATCAGGATGAGCAGAACCAGGAACCGGCCAGCCCGATCAAGCAGGCCAGTTCCTCGAACGGTGGTCATGCTGCGTACGCCAGCGTCACCGCCACGATGTGCTGGGCGTAGAGACGTGCAGCCTCCGGATCATGCGAGAGTCGGTACTCGTCATTGAACGCCTCCCGATAGAGGCGGCTCGCTTCAAGGTCAACTTCGGAGAGACGCACGGAAGCCTGTCCAACTGCTGCTTCAAGTCCGCCCCTCATCGGAAGGGTGTCGTTTCTGGTTCGTCCAGCGAGCGGAAGTTGGCAGTTCGTGCCCGCATCCGCTGTCGGACGCTCTTGACAGTTATCTCCCGCTCCGCGTCGGCGAGCATCTTGAACAGGGTCTGCCTTGTGCCAAGGTCGTAGCCACCCCAGAGGGAGCCGACCGCGACCACGATGATCAGCAAGAGAACGACGATCAGCCCCATGACCTGATCTCCCTTCCCCCGTCGGCCTGGAGGCCAAGGATGTCTCGGTTGTGGATCTCCAGGGAAAGAGCGATGGCGTCGAGCGCTGCTGGCTGGCGTTGCGCACGCCGTGCGGCAATGTCTGTGCCTGCTTCTAGGTAATAGGTGGCGTCATCGAGAAGCTGACCGGCACCGTCCATCTGAAGCTCTTTGGTCCGCACCTCCTCGCTAATCCTCTGCCTCTCGGCAAGATGGGCCTGGATTGCTCCTGGCCGTCTACGAAAAGCTGACAGAAGCCCTCGTTTCTCGACGATCTCAGCCCCGTGGCGACTGATTGATGAACCTGGCATCGCTCACCTCCTGTTTGGTTGGTTGCGTGAGCACATGTGGCAGCGGCTCTTCGAGGCCAAGAGGGCTCGGAGCTGCGGCTAGCGACTGTGGGAAGACTGTGGTGAGCAAGTTCGAGCGAACGACTGATGCGGCGCCCAGTTTCGAGTCGGACAGCCTGGCGACAAGCAGCGCTGGACGCTCCGACACGGGCGCCCGACCTAGCGCCTGCCTGATCTCCTCGATGAGACCAGAGTCCAACCCTGGGCGACCCTGTGAGCGAGGTGTGGTGCCAGCGGGCGCAGCGAGGCCATCTGCGCCAGAACCCTCTGCGAGGGCTCCGGCGATCAGGGAGCGAACGTCGGCAAAGACGGTCAGACAGCAGACACCGTTGCGGCAGATCCAACACTTGTCGCACGGATGGCCCAGACAGGGGTCTCCGTGTGGCGTTGATTCGGTCATTACTCATCAACCCAGTGTTGTAATCTCTGGGTGTCAACCCTCAGGTGGCATCCCCGGGTGCGCGGCGGCAACTATGGTGTTGTCATGCCGGAGCGACCACCCGCAGAAAAGAAACGACTGCCCCGTAGTGGCGGCGCACAGAAACAGCCGACGTACCGCGTCACCGGACCGGACGCTCAGCGGGAGACGGACCGCATGCGCAGAAAGGCCGCAAGGCAGACAAATCTGGGCGAACCTGCTAGAATTGTACGTACTAATGACGCAGGTATAGAGGTTATTCGTCCAGATACAGGTGGACGTTCCGAGCCAGTAGATCTCAGCGATGAGCAGATCTTTGAGTTGCTTGGGTTTCTGCCAGTCGAGGGCATTGATCCCCTTGCCGACCCTCTCGTTGATGCAGTTACCGAGGGTGTCGAGCGGATTGCCTCAACCGATTCTCAGTCAGCGCTTGGATCACTCGCAGTCCATTCGGCTCAGGTCAAGGTTGCCAACGCTCTTCTGACGGAATATGTGCCACGAGCCAGAGCCGAAGGGCATTCGTGGGCCAAGATCGGTGCTGCGATCGGGATCACTCCACAGGCTGCTCGGAAACGTTGGGACGCGACTGAGCGTGCCTACCATAAGCAGTGGATGGCCCAGCGGTACCGCCCCGCCGGAGGAGCAGATGAGTAGGTCACCCATCAGGCGTTGTGCGACTGAGTCTTTTCCACGACCCTGCATTATTGAATTAGTCGAGACTTATTAGATGAGCAAATCCAAGAACGAGATCGTCGCAGAATTGAATCGCATCGAAGTCGATTCGGTTTACTCTGCCAAGGGTCACTTCAATACAGCGTCATCGTGGAGGCGCTGGAACTACTCATTTGGGATCCCAGCCGCCATCGCCTCAGCCGTAGCGGGAGTGAGTGCGCTGTCGTCGTTTGACAACCACGACCTGGTCGCCGCGGTTCTTGCCGTTGCGGTAGCCGTACTCACCTCTCTGATGACGTTCCTAAATCCATCCGACCAGGCAGCAACGCACCACGCAGCTGGAAACCGGTACAACTCGCTCAAGAACCGGAGTCGAATCGCTGCAAACGTCGAGGCGACAACTCTCAGCGTGGCCGAGCTAGCGAGCCGAATGAGCGAGTTGGCACTGGAGCGTGACGAACTGAACGAGCAAAGCCCCCAGATTCCTCGCCGAGCCTTCGAGCGTGCGCAGTCCGGGATTGCGGCCGGAGAAGCTTCTTACGACTCAGACGAGAGTGGAGCCAACGATGGCTAGGACTGTCAACGAGGCGTTTGATGTCTTCCTAACTCGACTTGTACCTACGAATGCCCAGAGAGCTGCCGGTGCCAAGCATCGAGCGAGCGTTAAGTCGGCGCTTGAGTCGAGACTCACGGTCAACAACTTCTTCGAGTCGGGCTCGTTCTCACACGGGACCGGCGTTCGATCTCGAAGCGATATCGATGCGTTCGTGAGCCTGGGTGAAGCAAGGCCCACAACGGCAACTGCACTTGGATGGATAAGGGACGCAATGATCGCTCGCTACCCGAGCACTGCTGTCAAGGTCCGCCGCCCAGCCGTGGTCGTTGAATTCGGAGGCGGGTACGAAACTTGGGAGCTCATCCCTGCCTTCCTTACGAGTCGGGGAACAGCGTCACAACAGATGATCTATGACATCCCAGGCCAAGGCGACTCCTGGATCGACTCTGCGCCGAAGGAGCATCTGGGCTACGTCAACACGTGCAACGTCAAGCCGAGCAAGGGAAACGCAAAGGCACTCGCCAGACTTTTGAAAGCGTGGAAGTACTACAACAACGTACCTGTGTCCTCCTTCTACCTGGAGATGCGAGCAGCTCAACATGTCGCTGCCCAGAGCACGTACACCCATGTCTGGAATCTGTGCCTTCTCCTGGAATCACTGGACAAATCAAACCTCGCCGCCATGAACGATCCATCTGGCGCTACGGGCCGGATCTATGCTTGCGGCACAACCGCACAGGAGGCCGATGCCTTGTCGAAACTGTCAACTGCTGCCACTAGAGCCAGGAAGGCGCTCGACGCCCAACAGGCTGATCGTCCCGGTGACGCCTTCTGCTATCTCAACTTGCTTTTTGGAGGCAACTTCCCGGCACAGTACGGCTAGGTCGCACAAGACCGATTGTGCGGCAAACGTATCGGACGGGCTGTCTGACCCGCCTGGTAGCATCGGCTGCGTATGTCGAACTCACCGCTAGACACCGCCGCCTTCAAGACGGCGGCTGCTGAATACGCAAAGAGTCTGTCAGCTCAGGACGTCCCAAGTCTGTACGGGGTCACCGACGGCAAGGCAGTTGGCACGAAGGCAGGAGTCTCGGTCGACATCGAGGCGGAGTATGTCTTCCCGCTGCTCAAGTGCACGGCGCTCCACCGAGATCGTTTGCAGCCCGCCAAAGCTGTGGTCGTGCCGCAACGCCAGTTCGGCGAAGAAACATCACAGCTCAGAGTCACAGCTCCTCGACTCTGGTCGTATCTGACGGAGAACGCTGATGTTCTCGACAACCGTCGATCCTCGATCTACCGCAGCAAGCCTCGTTTCTCAGTCTTCGGACTTGGGGACTACTCTTTTGCGCCGTGGAAAGTCGGCGTCTCGGGTCTCCACAACGATGGCAACTTCCGACTGATCGGCCCTTCTGAAGGCTCGCCAGTGTTCTTCGACGACACCTGCTATCTGCTGCCGTTCGAGGATGCCACTCAAGCTGCCCTCGTGCATGCGCTTCTATGTTCCGAGCCAGTGCGTCAACTGCTCGACTCACTCAAGTACCCCGGTGCGAAACGACCGATTACGAAGAAGCTGCTGCAGCGCATCGACCTGGCCGCCACGTTGCAGGAATGCGATCTAGACGAGCTGGTGGAGTCGGCGAGCAACTCACTCAAGAACTCAGTCACAGAGCAAGACATCGAAACGCTTGCACAAGCCCTCGACCCCACTGTGTATTGACCTCGCGGCCAGCGAGGGTCAGCTCACCCTGATCTGACAACAACAGGCCGCTGCTGTCGGACCTCACCCACACCGTTGGCGACGATTGAGTATCTAGTAGCGAACTTAACGTGCTCAGAGATCAGCCAGACTGGCGAGAATGCTTATCGCTTCTCGTAGCTCTTCGTCGCCCGGCGCTGTCATCGACTCCTGCTGGTTGATACCGAAGTAGATGTCCAGGCCAGAGCGGTTCAGGACCTGATGACCGGGGACGTTTGAGCACACGGTGGTCCCGCCGGAGAGGACCTTACCCTGCTCGGCAAGGTGCAGGAAGAAGCGGTCTTCCAGTAGATAGCTGGCTACGTAGGTGCTTGCAGGCTTGTCGAGGCGGTCCCGGTCGAGATCGCCATGGCTAGTCACGCTCACAGCAGTCTCTTGGCATTGGCCACCGATGCCGAGACCGCCTGCCGTGAACCTGAGAGAGAATCCGGACGGGGCAGTGAGAATCTGAGCATCTTTCTCCCCTAGTGCCCCCGTCGATGCATCACTCAACGTCCATGACGAGGGATAGACAAACCAGACACCGGCAGCGACGGATTGATACGAGTCGGAGGCACCCGGATCGCTGACGATCGAGAGAGTGCGAACGAGGTCAAGCATGGCGGCAATCACGTCGTCGCTTGCACCGGATTCTGTTGAGATTCCGATGCTGATCAGACGTGGTCCGCCGTCGATGGCCACCACCGTAGTTGTGTCAGCTGATTCGGCGAACCCGTTGAACCTAACTGTGATCGCACGAGCGGCTGCGCCATCCGCCGTCGCAAGCTCCTCGTCCAGAACGGTCTCCCACGGCTCATCAGGAAACTTGGACTTGTCCTGCTCCTTGGCAACCCAAGAGCCGTAGGTGCTACCTGGTCGGTCGCTCACACCGACTGAGATCTGGTGTCCGTTGAAATACAGGTCACACGGTTGGTACGCCATATAGCTGTCCACCTCGACCGTGTCAGTCTTCAGCTCACCCACGACCCAACCGTCTGGAGGGTCACCCGAAAGTAGGCCCCCGCAGAATGGAGGTGAGGATGGAAAATCCACCTGAGAAACTGTGGCTGGTGCGACTTCCTCGACTGAATCAAGCATCAGCTGATCGTTAGTGTCACCAGAAGCCCACGGCAAGAAGAAACCTCCAACGAGGACAACGGCACCCAGAACCAGTAGGAGGACGGCCTTCTTCATTTACGCATTGATTGTCTCACGACAGCTCTGGTTTGAGAATGGTTCCTAATGCTTTCAGCGAGACCGAAGCGTCGGAAGGCACTTGCAGGGCCAGCTTGACGAGATCAGGTCGGGCAAGCCCCGTATCTCCCTGATCGCATCACGACGCCTGCGGCACGGAGGCGCTTGCCGATCGTGTCCTTGTGTACGGCGAAGCTTCGGGCGATCTCAACTGTCGACTCTCCTGCCTCGTAGCGCTTGACTGCCTCGTCCACATCCTCGGACCTGAGCTTGCGATGTCGAGTCGGAACGCCTGCACGAGCAAGGTGTCGCTTGACGGTGTCCTCGTGGATGCGGAACTCGGCCGCTAGTTCCCGGATCAAGGCGCCGTCGAGGTAGCACTCGACGAGACGCTTGGCCTCAGCCCTCGGGAGCCGACGGGCCGAGGTACGACCAGTCGACACGGCCGACTCGTGCTTGCGCAGATTGCCGATCATGAGGGCGAGCTGTTCCGCCTGGTCACCGGAGTTCGAAACTCGTACATCTACCCCGACTCAGCACAGTGGCCTGGCCAGTTGCCTCATGAATGAGCAAACTGGCCAGGCCACTGTTTTCTCTCCCTCCTGACACCCACACACCTGGGAACACCCGACTCCGGGCACCACCCCAACAACTGGGGGCACAGGGCACAAGTAGAGCAGTACAGAGCCGCTCAGCAGAGGCGAAGTGCCGCGTTTTTCAGGAGAAGCTCCGCGATTTCGACACAGTTGAGGGCAGCGCCCTTGC
>Ga0209345_10001144_pt1 | contig 32491 bp, 31 predicted proteins | sample Cruoilmetagenom7_FD_187294 | JGI IMG/M metagenome (GOLD analysis project Ga0209345, IMG submission 187294) | Oil polluted marine microbial communities from Coal Oil Point, Santa Barbara, California, USA - Sample 7 (SPAdes) (version 2) | ecosystem: Environmental > Aquatic > Marine > Oil seeps ...
TCTTAAGTTTAAATTTATCAACCAGTTCTAACACGGCCTCGTTCCATCCCGCAGGTCCAGCCTTGGACGTACGAATGATCCGGCCAGTTTTTTCCGCCTCCAGCGGAGGTAACGCTTCGTTGTGCGGATTTGCGACGATGACACCGAAATCAGCAGTCTCCAGCATTTCGACATCATTGGGTGCGTCACCCAGCGCGATGCAGCGCAGTGGTTTGTACTGCGCGATCACCTCAGCCATCCGGTCCGCCTTTGTGCCACCAAACGACAGCGTTAGAAACCGGCCTCCGCGACGTGCAGAAATACCCAGGTGTCTGAGTGATTTGATGAACTCAGCCTCAGCAGCTTGCGTGCCGTGCCACATTCCTGGTTCTGAGAACGCGCGTTCACGGGCGCGACCGGCGTCCTTCTGCGGCAATCCAGTCAACGCCATGATCCGCGCCACATCCATATCGCCGAAGCCTTCGAAACAGGCGCGCAGCGCCTTTGGGACTTCATCAAGAAGCTTGCGCAAAGCTTTGTAGCTTTCTTCTATTGTTTGGGTGTGCAGATTGGTCACACCTGCCCCATTCTCAACAATTGCGGGCAAACCAGTCAGACCCAACGCATCTTGAAGCACATCGATTTCCGCAGCGGTTTTGCTGCTTGCCAGTATTACAGGTGCGCCCAGTTCAGCCAGGACATGAAGGGCGGTCTGCGCCGCGGACCAGCTGTAATCACTATGATCCAGCAATGTGCCATCAAGGTCGGAGAATACAACAAGAGGTGTAGGCGCAGTCATCCTTGAAGTGTCCCGCGCCCCGCCATCAGCCGCAAGTCAACAGTGCAAAAAAAACGTGCTTGCGTGACAGTTTTTTCAGCACCGCCTTTTCTTGAGGCACAATAACTCTGGCTTCACGGTCGTTTCACGATCGGCCGCGCACCACAGCTGATTTGTGATACCTTGGAATGTTCACCCAAACTTACCCTGCAGAAACACGGATATTATGAACATAAGGGTCGTTCGGCCGCGATCGAATTCGCAGGTTCAGGGCATGCTTCACATTCGCATGTGCCGACCTTTAGTGAACCGGCCACGTGCTGTTTGGCGGCGCGCAGCAAGACTGGACAAAGCGGCCTTTAGTTCGGTCAGAGATCACGAAGTGCTGGCCTACTAAGCCACATGAGGTGAGCAGGCGTCGCGATTTTTCACGCCAGACCAAGGGCATATTGGGAATGGCCTCCGCTCCTGCCATATGAAGCCGTCGGCATTTTCCTAAGCTGCGCTGCCGCTGCGGGCAGCGTTATGGAAAAAATACATCCCCGTTGCGGTGCGGCACGCAGGCTGATTGATCCACCCCAAGCGGTTACAGTCTTTCGAACCAACGCGAGGCCAAGCCCGCTTCCCTCTACCCGCGTAAGACGGGCAAACGGTTCGAAGACCTGTGAACGCTGTGCAGGTGCGATTCCGGGGCCATCGTCTTCGACCTCAATGGTAACCTCGTTCTCAAGTCTATAAGCGCGCAGCTTAATTTTGCCGCCTGCACGGTCATGGTGTTTGACCGCATTGGAGATCAGGTTTCGCATCACCAGATCAAACGAAGTCGGATCGACTTCAACGTCCGGCATGTCCGGCTCGATCTCAATCACCATGCAGGGCCTCTGCGCGGCCAGTTTCAGCACACCATCGAACCGCTCGTTTGGCGCAAAGCATTGCGGGTCGCCGCAGTCCGACTTTGCCTTGGCGTAGTCCAGTAAATCCCCCACAAGCACGTTCATCTTTCGTGATAGATCATTTAGAATGCAAAAGTGGTTTTGCAGCGTCACAGGAAGATCGATGCCAATTTCCGCAAGATCTTCGAGAATGAATTCCATCAAGACAGATTGCTGCACCAATGGTGCCTTGAGATCATGCGCTGCCATTGCGGAAAAGGCCAAGAGCTGTTGATTGGCTCGCACCAGTTCGCGCTGCTGATCGCCTAATTGTTTATTCTGATGATGTAGCTTGGACACATCAAACCAGACCGCCGCATAATGGTGTCGGCCCAGCCGAAACATGCGCAGATCACATGAGCGACCGTCACATGTTTGCAAAAGCTGTTGCACCCGCTCTCCTGCCCGCAGACGTTCAGGGATTGTCTTTGTGAAAACCGTGATGTCCTCGGACGCGATTTCCAAATCTAAGTCCCCGTTTGAGAATGCTTTCGAGCAACATTGATCAAGCGTGCAACCTGATTTCAACAAGGGAACCAGTCTTGGAAACTGGTCCTCTAACCCTCCGCTCCAACAGACCGCGCCCATATCCCCGTCAAAGATTGCGACGGCTGCATCGGCTTGATTGAAGCCACTAATTAGCATTTGCTGCGATGCAAGCGTATCGCGCAGTCTGGTCGTGATCCGGCGGTGCATCGCTGCGCAGACTGCAAGCGTAACCAAAAAAACCGCAGCGCTGCAGAATATAACAACTATGACGCTTGCCGAACGGTCGCGTGCAATACTTTGACCTGCGCCCTGCACCTTAGGCATATCCAGCAGGATCGGTGCGCGCGCCTTCGTCTCCATCAGCGCCGCCCCGCCTTGTGCGGCCATCCCACCCGCATGAGGCAATCCACCAGCCGAACCGTAATTGAGGCGCGCGTGATAGGTTTGTTCTGCTTCTGCCGCATCTATCCTTTCGATGGCAAATGGTGCGAGGCGGTGCTGTTCAAAGTCGGCTCGCGCCGCCATATCGTACCCTCGCGACAGGTGGACATTTGCAGCAGTTTTCGCACCATCTTGGACAGTCGGTTGCAGTTGCTCTTGCGCGGATAGATGCCCCCCTGACCAAGGAGACAACAAAAGAATGGAGGCCGCTAGGAGTAAACGCAAAAACTGGAACATATTGAGACTCGCACATCGGGGCTGTTGATCCGGTGATACCCTACTGCCATGAATTCAAGGTTAATCCGCGCGCGGCGAAATCAGACCAGCGCCCGCAGAATTTGTGAACCATACCGGAAGCTCCCCGTGCTATGCACCCGTGCGCGCGAATGTCGTCTCGGCCTCCAACAGGCCGTGGCAGTTAAGAAAAATGGTCTAGGCACGCACGTAACGCGCCGTTGAGGCGAAGTCGCGATAGCCGTCCATCTGCGACTGTCGAGGCAAGGCGATTGCCGCGATCTCTCTGGATATATCCGACCGGATATTGGGGGCATTGCACAGCTCTTTATAATATCTGATCGAATGGGAGTTGAGCCTGACCATCGCGCGGTTAAAGCCAAAGGTGGTCATCTGCGTGGCCTAGGTCCGGCTCTACCAGAACCACATCTGACCCGCCTTCTTTGGTGAGGTGGTACAGAGTGGAGGAGCCAGCCAGTCGAACTAAAGTGGACGAGTGTTTCACGATGATATCGACAGCTACTACCCTTTCGCCCAACGCTTGCGGTCTTCCCGTAATTAAGGACATTCGCAAAGGGAGCCCCTTAGGCCCGCTGCTGTGCCAGCCAATCGCTGGGGCTTGCGCCGGCGACACGCAAAAATTCGCGGTTAAAATTAGATTTTGTGTTGAAACCTGCCCCCAGCATTGCCGCCGTCACGTTTTCACCAGACAGCAGCGCGTTTTGTGCCGCTGCAATCCGCGCCGCATTAATATAGCGCGAGACGTTATCGCCGGTCACACGGTTGATCGCGCCCGACAGTTGCTTCACAGGCACCCGCAACCGGCGCGACAGTTGAGACATGGTTAGGTCTGGGTTCAGATACGGCTGTGCCTGCGCCATTAAAGCGTCCAGCTGCGTCATGATTTGCGCGTCCAGCGCGTCTGCTTCTCGCGGGGCGGCTGCCTCTTCGGGATCAGGCGCACCGGCCCCCAACGCGCCCGACAAGGTCAGCACACCGATCACAGCCAGCGTTGTGCTGGAGGCAATACTGATGATCCAAGGCTGAAGATATCCCATCCCAATGATCTGGACCAAGACGATCAATCCGTCACTCAGCGCTGAGGCAATCAAGGCCCAGCCGATGATCTGCCAAACCAGCCCCGGCATGTCACCTGCTTCCAGACGCATCCTCGGGAGAGCGTCGGCCCCTTTTCGGGACTGCCAGACGATCGCCAGACCATAACCGGCGAAAACCGCAGGGATCAGAAAATCGAGCGGTTGCGGCTGTATCAAAAGAGCAGCCACTACGCAAAACGGTCCGATCAGGTGCACCGCATCGCGCGCACTTGGCTTTCGCACCGCAGTCGTTTGAAACGCAACCCACGCCATTGGCGGGATCAGGCTTGCTGTCACTGGCTGCAAAGGGCGCGCCCACGACACCTGAAAATGTTGCGCCAGTGAAATAATCAGCCCTTGTAGCGCGCAAAGAGCCAATAGCATCGCCAGCGGGCCATGACGTTTGTCCACAATCAACAAACGCAACAACAAACAGCTTAGTATCAGGGCGCTGATCATCGGAATTGGCAGGCTGGGCATGGGGGTCCTTTCGACCTTTGTCTGGCGCACGATGGTCCTAAAACGCGATCTTGGCGACCTCAAACAGGATTCAGGACGCGTGTCAGCCCAGTTGTGTCGCATCAAAGCGTCATCACAATTCAACAAATGGAAACTGACATGACCCTACTACCAAAAACCGCTTTCGCCCTGATGGTTGCGTCGACCGCAGCTGCCGATCCGGCCGGCATGCGCGACCTCAGCTTTGATGCTCCGCATCATGGGCGCCCCGTGACCGGCGCGATCTATTATCCGGCAGCAGGCGGTGGAAGCGCAGAAACCTATGCCGAAAATCCGGTCTTCATAGGAATGCCGATCCTCAAAGACGCAAAGATGGCAGAAGGCAAACACCCGCTGGTTCTGCTCAGTCATGGAATGGGCGGTCATATCCGCTCTCTCGGGTGGCTATCGACTGCGCTGGCAGATAGCGGCGCGATTGTGGTTGCGGTCAACCACCCCAACTCGACATGGGGTGACTTCGATCTGGCAGAGGGGCTCAAGCATTGGACCCGCACACAAGACGTGCGTCTTGCCCTTGATACAGTTCTGGCTGATCCGGAATTGAACGGACGGATTGATCCTGCGCGGATCATGGCAGCAGGATTTTCCTATGGCGGTTGGACCGCTCTGTCTTTGGGCGGGCTCAACGGCAACCACGCAGGTTATGTTGCGCATTGTGAAACGTATGGTGAGGCGTCCAGTCATTGCGCCGACCTGTTGCATGGCAATGCCGGACTGGAGGATGTGTCAGAGGCGCAGTGGAACGGTGATTACAGCGATGCACGCATCACCTCAGTCTTCGCAATGGACCCGGGTCTGATCTGGGGCATAACGGAGGAGGACGCTGCCGGATTGACTGGCGATGTAACCTTGATGTCATTCGGCGAGGGTGACAGCCGCCTGCTTGCGACCGACTTTGACATCGCGGGGTTGCCGACTGTGGTACCGCAGGCCGATATCGTCCGCATTGCTCCTGCAGCGCATTTTTCGGTGCTACCGCTGTGCAAACCAAAGGGTGCGGCAATCCTGAAAGAAGAGAACGATGATCCGGTCTGCACAGACCCAGAAGGGACCGACCGCGCAGCCGTGCACGCCCGGATTGTCGCGGCCATGGTCGGAAAGCTGGGGCTATAAGGCACCAACGCAAGCGGTGCTTAATGCGCCGCTTGCTAATTTTTCAGGCCTTTAGCGACAAAGTTGGCATACCCAGACCACCGATACACCTGTTCGCGACACGTACCCCTACCCACAGCGATAGCAGCAGGCCCGTTCCCACTCCGGCTGCGATGCCAAGCCGCACGCCTGTCAGGCCGCCATCGATCACATAGGCAAACAACCAGATGAACAGGGCAATACCGATCCACTGGCGGTAAATGCCGATCCACATTGTCCAAGCTGCATGCTGGAGTGCCTGCAGCAAAGAGTTGATCGAAAAAAGCACGACATAGATTGGCAGGATCGCGGCCTCTACCTTCAGAAACAGGGCAGAGATACGGATAACCTCGGGATCATCCGAGAAAACCCGCGCCGCCAAACCGCCGCCAAACCACAAGAACGGAAACGCCAGCGATGTGCCGATCACACCCAAAATCCAGCAGCGGTGAAACGCTGCGCGCACACGATCATTGTTATCGGCACCATAATTCTGCGCTGCGATCGGAACCAAAGAGATCGTGATGCCCAGCGCAGGCAACAGGAACAACTGCTCAACCCGCATCGTGATTCCGTATGACGCCAACGCCGCTTCGCCGTAGTCTTTCAGCGCATATTGAACGATGAAACCGCTGGAAAAGGTAACCAACAAGGCAAAGCCAGCGGGGAATGCCTGGGCGATGATCTCGTAATACTTCGCAGGGACAGGCATGAACTCAGCCAGTTTGAGGTCTCGCATCATTGCGCGCCCAAAGACCCGCCACAGGATGAAGATAGCAACACCGCTTTGGCTAAGAATGGTGGCAAGCGCGATTCCATTGAAGCCAAGCCCACCGATCAAACCGGGGATGCCGTACATAAGCAGCGGATTAAGGCCCACGTTCACGAAAAATGCCACGACAAGGGCCCGCTGCATGGTGCGGGTGTCACCGCGCGCTTGTAGAATACCGTTCGCGGCGGGCCCCATGATGAACCCCGGCAAAGCAAACATCAGCCAGCTGAAATACCCCAGTCCTGCATCTCGGTAGCCGCCCGGCTCCGACACCACCGCAATCAGGGAAGGCCCGGCGAATGCAGCAATTGCCATCATCACCAGTGTTGCCATTGCCGCAAGGCCGATGCCCTGTACCGCAAGATGCCGTGCCTCGGTCTGATCCTTGCGGCCTTTGGCATTGCCGACAAGCGCGCTCATCGCGGAGCTCAGGCCAAAACCGATTGCGACCAGAATGAAGAACGCCTGAAATCCGACAGCCAGCCCAGCCTGTGCCTGCGTGCCAAAAAAGCCAGCATAGAAAGTATCAACAACATTATAGAGAGTGCTGAACAACATGCCGATAGCAGCAGGGATTGCGAGGCGGCGGAAATGGCCGGTCAGCGGCCCTTGGGTGAGGTCTTCATCTATCATGGTCTGGCTTTGCCTTGAATGAAAAGGGGCGCCCGCTGGCGCCCCCTTGGTGTGGTATCAAACGGGGCTTACAGGCCCCATTTCGCGGCGACATCATCAAAGAACCCTTGGGTCTTTTTCAGCTCGATCCAGCTGTTGACGTAATTGATCCAGACTTGATCAGCTTGCGGCAGCAGCATCGCAATCGGCGTCGGTGCGCGCGGAGAGCTGACTTCGACCTGACGCACATTCGGGAACTTTTGCAGCAGCTCGGAACCTTCGATATTGGATGTCACAAACACATCCGCACGGCCTGAAAGCACCTCTTGGAAGCCGCGTGCGGGTGCTTCGACAACCACGATCTCGGCAGCGGGGAACCATTCTTTGACCATCTTCTCAAAGGACGTGCCCAGAGTGGTCGCAACCTTCACACCCTCTTTATTGATGCTGTCCCAGCCATCAAAATTCACCAGCTTGTCTTCGGTGGTGAAGGGGAACATTTCAACGGCGATATAGCTGTCGGAATACCCCGCAGCCTTAAGCCGCGCAGGGCTGATCGAGGCAGAGCCGGTCATGTGGTAGTTGCCTGCCACAACACCGTTTACCAGCGTCTTCCAATCCGTTGGCACCATTTCAAGCTCGACACCCAGATCGGCGGCCAGCTGCGTCATGATATCGATGTCATACCCGACATAGGAGTTGGTCGCGGGATCACGGACAGACATCGGGTTCCAATCCCCTGTGGTGCCGACCTTCAGCTTGCCTTCGCTCAAAATTTCGTTGAGCGCGGATTGCGCCAGCGCCGGTCCGGCCAGAATGCTGGCCGCAAAGCCAGCCGCAAGAGCGAGAGATTTGAGTAATTTCATGTGTCTTCCCCAGTGGATTGTTCTATGTGTTCGCAAATGCGACAAATCTCAAATGCGACAAATCTATTGTGTACTGCAACTTAACGCCGCCGACACATTGGGCAACTCTCATATCGGTTATATTCTCTGACAGGAGGGCTTCCATGGCAGAACAAGCAGACACAGATCAGACAAACGCGATTGAGATCAAAGGCCTGAACAAGTGGTACGGGGATTTTCACGCTCTCAAAGACGTGAACCTGAACGTGGCCCATGGTGAGCGAATTGTAATCTGCGGCCCGTCCGGTTCGGGCAAGTCAACGCTGATCCGTTGCGTCAACTCCCTTGAGACGCATGACAGCGGGAGCATCGTTGTTGATGGCACAACCATGGGAAATGCCGCCTCGATTGAGGCAATCCGATCCGAGGTCGGGATGGTGTTTCAGCAATTCAATCTATTCCCGCATCTGACCATCCTGCAAAACCTGACGCTTGGCCCGATGAAGGCCCGCGGGTTGAGCCGCAAAGACGCCGAAGCGCGCGCTATGAAATACCTCGAACGGGTCCAGATACCCGAACAGGCAGGGAAGAAGCCCGGCGCGCTGTCAGGCGGCCAGCAGCAACGTGTCGCCATCGCACGGTCTTTATGTATGGAGCCCAAGATCATGCTGTTTGACGAGCCCACCTCAGCGCTGGATCCGGAGATGATTTCTGAGGTGTTGGACGTTATTGTTGATCTGGCCGAAAGCGGAATGACAATGATCGTCGTCACGCACGAGATGGGCTTTGCCCGTCGCGCCGCTGACCGCATGGTATTCATGGATCACGGACAGATCGTTGAGACGGGTACGCCTGAAGCATTCTTCAGCAACCCGCAAACCGAGCGGTGCCGCACTTTCCTTAACCAGATCCTGAAACATTGAGCGCGCGCATGAAAAATCTTATAGCGCTGACTTGCCTGACGCTTCTTGCCGGCTGCGGAAGTGCTGGAAATTGGGGTTGGTACGTCATCGACCCGACCACGCCAAAAGGCTGGTCAAATATCAGCTTCTTGCTCGACGGGTTTGGCGCAACGATCCTGCTATCGGTCATCGCGGCCGTGTTTTCGATGGTGATCGGATTGCTGGTGGCGCTTCCCGGCATGTCTGCGAACCGCTGGATCAGATTGCCAAGCCGCATCTACATCGAATTCATCCGGGCGATCCCGCTATTGCCGATGCTGTTCTGGGTCTTCTATGGATTGCCTGTCGTGCTGCAATCGATGGGTATCTCGGTGCGGATCGATGCGTTCTGGGGCGCCGTGATCACGCTGGCCCTGTCCGATTCCGCCTTCACTGCCGAAATCTACCGCTCTGGCATCCAAAGCATCGCACGCGGCCAGACCGAAGCGGCCAAGACCATTGGTCTGACGTATACGCAAACCATGCGATATGTGATCCTGCCGCAAGCGATCAGGCGCATCCTGCCACCTTTGGCGAACCAGTTCATCTACATTGTCAAAATGAGCGCCTTTGCCTCCGTTATCGGGATGCAGGAACTGACCCGCCGCGCGAATGAACTGGTCGTGACAGAATACCGCCCGCTGGAAATCTACACGCTCCTGATCCTCGAATACCTTGTGCTGGTGCTTGTGATCAGCTTCTTTGTGCGCTGGCTGGAGCGAAAGATGGGCGCCGATGAAAGCCGCTAAAGGAGACGATATGAGCTGGACCAAATTCCTTGATGATACGATGAAGCGGATGGGTGCGTTGCAGCAGCAATCCCCCGATATGTTTGCCGGCTTCAACACCATGGGCAAAGCAGCCAAAAAGAATGGTGCGCTGGACGAAAAGACAAAAGAATTCATCGCCCTTGGTATTGCGATCTCTACCCGGTGCGACAGCTGCATCGGCTTTCACGTCAAATCGCTGGTACGTCTTGGCGCAACACGGCAAGAGCTGTGCGAGGCGCTGGAAATGATCGGCTACATGGGCGGAGGTCCGTCTATCGCGTTCGGTGCCAAAGCGCTTGAGGCCTATGACGAGTTTGCTGCCGTCTAGCGCATCTTTTCGTCTACCAACGCCTCTTGCGCGATCATCGCCTCTAATTGGCGACGAAAGCGCAGCGGGCCTGCATCAATCCCCAGATCAATATGGGCAGAGGTCTTTGTCTCCAGCCCGATCTGCACGGCGTCCAGAACGGCGCGGTCTTCCTCGAATGCTTTGCGCACATCCTCAGACATCATTTCTGACAGGGCCTGATCGTCAGGGCGCAGATTGCGCAGCTGGAACCAGTAGTAACGCGTTTCACGTTCTGACACGGGCGTCATAAAGTTGTAGCTGTCCATGATAAACGTCTCGTCCGACAGCGGCCCGTCTGCACCACCAGTGCCTGCGGGGGTAAACACCGCGCGGATCAGCGCATGACCGGGGTAGCGGACTTCGTAATGCTGAAGGCGGTCGCAATTGCCCTCGAAGGGCACAATCTTGGCATAGAATGGCGCAGGCGCATGATCCATCATCCAGCGGTGAACAATCACACCGTCATCTGTTCGGGTCACCCGCAGCGGCGTGTCCTTGGTCGCGTCTGAGGCGAACGAGCCTTCGTGCACCCAGGCCACATGTGTGGGGTCCAACAGATTGTCGCACATCAACAGATAGTTGCAGTTGAGCCCCATCGCCGCACCTGTGTTAAGGCCCCATTCAGGATCGTCAAAGTTTGGAATATCAATGATATCTTCTACGTCCGCGATGGCTGCATTACCCATCCAAATCCAGATCAGCCCGTATTTTTCATGCACAGGATAGGGTTTTACCCTTGCGTCTGACGGGATGCGTCCGATCCCGGGCGCCCAAACGCATTGGCCTGCACAATCAAAGGTCAGCCCGTGATAGCCGCATTCCACGTTGTCCCCTTTGATGCGCCCCTTTGAGAGCGGCAGCTTGCGGTGCGGACAGGCGTCCTCCAGCGCGATGACCTCACCACCTTCGGTGCGGTAAACGCAAATCTTCTCACCCAGCACGACGACTTGTTGCAGGGCACCTGTTACTTCATGACCCCATGCGGCCACATACCATGCGTTCTTTAGAAACATTGCGTCGGCTCCTTGCTGTGCGGGGTCATTGTTAGCTTGTGCAGCAGACAATAAAAGCCCCGTTAACGCATACCGCCACCAATTGCCTCACTGATTAGATTTCGCGCGTCTGGCACCAGCGCTTCGAGTTGCGGCAGATCATTCACACATAAGAACCGCGTTTCCGCCAGTGCGTCACGGACCAAAAGGGCGCGTGTGATTTCTGGCGCGTCAAACGCTCCCTGACCACTTTTGATGTGCCGATAGTCTCTGGCAGGCGCAAAAACAGCCCGCCCTTCGGCAATGCAGGCATGGTTACACAAGCCCTGAGGCAGAAATTGGTCAAGCTCCCGAAACCTCGGCTTGATATTGTTCTCGAAGGCAGCACGCTGCTGGTTGAACTGCTGCGCCATGATGCTCCGCCGCATCGGGTGTACCACATGCGCCGCAGCAAACACACGCGCGGGGCCAAAACCGCACAGGGCTGCTGCATTGATTTGGACAAAGTGGTTGAATAGCGCGGGATCATCACTTGCCTTCGGATCATCAAGCATCGCTGCATAATCCCGCCACTGCCCGCGCAGCACGGGACGCTCTCGCGCGAATACATCTTCTGGATTTAAAGGCGCGGTAAGAAAAACATCATCATTGAAATACAAGAACCGCTCACTCAGTCCGTCGATCCGCCACAGAACGCTTTCGATGGCAAGCGAGTTGAACGTGGGCAGTGCATTTGTGTAACCCTCAAAAATCTCTTCGTGCAACACAATGCGCAGCTTGGCCTTCAAGCCTGCGGGCAGTTGAGAGAAATCAGGCGCCGTGCGGTCAACCACAATCCATATATGGCGCACCCAAGGCGCGTGATTATGTATGGAAAGCAGACAGTAATAGATTTCGTCGCTGGATTCCCACCGATGCGGATTGCTGGCGTTCAGGTTCAAAGGCGCGCTGTTTTGCGCCATATACTGGGCCCGCAAAGCCCGATGAGAAGGCGCGTTCCCGTCTACCCAAGTGATAACGGCATCTATTGCATCATTTTCCGTATTGATCAGCACAGCTTCGGGCAAACCTATCTATCGTGAAATGCCTAACGTAGGGCACGTTTATATAAATGGCAGTCCGTCCGACAAAATTCTGCGGCTTGACCGCAGAGGCACCAAATCTGACAGTTGGGACATCGCACAAAGGAGCGCCCATGCAACCGACCCAAGACCCCGAAATCCTTCGTCAATGGATTGGACGCAAGGAGATGCTCGAAGACACGCTTCATGTGGGTCCTGCAAACCTGATGGAGATGACATTGGATCGGGTGCCCGCACTAGGCTCGGGCGATACTCTGCCGCCGCTGTGGCACTGGATATACTTTCTACGCTCCGCCCCGCTCAGCGCACTTGGACGCGACGGACATCCGGCAAAGGGCGGCTTCTTGCCCCCTGTTGCTTTACCCCGACGCATGTGGGCCGGCGGGCGGTTCGGTTTTAGCGATGATGTGCATATCGGCGAAAAGGTCCGCAAGACATCTGTAATCAAGGATGTATCCGTGAAACAGGGCCGCTCCGGCGCCTTGTGTTTTGTCACCGTGCGCCACGAGATCGGCGATGCAGACAGACCCGCATTTTGGGAAGAGCATGATATTGTTTACCGCGAAGATCCTTCGCCCAGCGCGACGCCCCGCCTCACTGCGCCCGTCGGCGATGATTGGCAGCACAAAGAAACTGTCACCCCCTCGGAAGTCATGCTTTTCCGATATTCGGCGCTGACCTTTAACGGGCATCGCATCCACTATGACCGCGACTATGCCCGCGATGTCGAAGGGCATGGCGGGCTGGTGGTGCACGGCCCCCTGATTGCCACACTGCTGATGGATCTGGCGCAGCGCGTCATGGGCGGCGCGCGCCCCGAGAGTTTTGAGTTTCGTGCGGCCAGCCCGCTATTTGATACAGCACCTTTCACGCTACATGCGCGCCAGAAAGGTCAAACCGTCACACTGGCTGCGGCGACCCCTGAGGGAAGGCTGGCCATGTCAGCCGCCGCGCGGTTCTAGCAGTGGGATCAGATACGCAAAGCGCACGGCTGGCATACCTGACCGGCCCGCTGGCCACTCCTTTGGGGCCGATGGACCCTGCACCGGTCGCTTCGTTGCAGATGCGCCCTCCACGTTCTGATGCGCAACAAGCGGACAAACAGGTGCGTAACCTTTCGGCAGCCTTTGATGCCTTCAGTATCGGCGACGGGGCGGTGCTGTCCTTTCACCACCACTACCGCAATGGTGACCGGCTGATGAACGCGGTTCTGGCTGAGGCTGCGCGGCGTGGTCTGCGCGGATTGACCATCGCGCCAAGCTCTCTGTTTCCGGTACACGCGCCGCTTGCTGATCATATCGAAAGCGGTGTGATCGGCGACGTTGTGACCGACTACGCCAAGGGGGCTGTTACCGCTGCATTGTTGTCAGGTGCGCTGCGCGGCCCTGCCTTGTTGCAAAGTCATGGCGGTCGGGCGCGGGCGTTGGGCACAGGCCTGTTGCGCGTTGATGTCGCATTTGTGGGCGCGTCACTTGCGCAGGCAGATGGTGCATGCACGGGCCGGGGCGGTGCGCTGCCCTGTGGTCCGCTAGGCTATGCACAAGTTGACTCGGGCTATGCCCGCCACACGGTCGTTTGCGCGCATGAAATCACGCAAAGCCCTCTGCCCCATACCGACATCCCCGGCGATCAGGTGGATGCAGTGGTGCCATTCGATATCCCCGGAGAAGTGAGCGGCATTGCTTCTGACACCACATTGCCTGCGCAAACGCCTCAGGCAAAGCAGATCGGCGGTTGGGTCGCAGAGGTCATCGCCGCTGCAGGTATGATGCGCCACGGTTTATCCCTGCAAACAGGTGCGGGAGGATACTCCCTTGCCTCGGTACCGCTGATTGGAGCCGCGATGGCCCGCGCCGGTCTGCGCGGCAGCTTTCTGTCAGGCGGGATTACAGGCGCACATACAGAGCTACACCGCGCGGGTCTGTTCGAGCGTATTCATGATGTACAATGCTTTGACGGTGCAGCCGTCATGTCCTCGATCATCAACCCGCACCACCTTGCCATGAGCGCTTCGGAATACGCCAACCCGCTTGACAGCCGGGCCATCGTGAACCGGCTTGATGTCATGGTGTTGGGCGCGGTGGAGATTGACCGCCAGTTCAATGTCAATGTCACGATCGGCGGGGATGGCAGGCTTATCGGCGGCCCGGGCGGGCATCCCGATGCGGCCGAAGGCGCGCGACTAACAATCGTCACCACGGGTCTTGGGGGTGGCGGCTATGCCAAACTGGTGGATGATGTGCGCTGTGTGACCACCCAAGGCCGACACATTGATGTTCTGGTCAGCGATGAAGGTATCGCAGTCAATCCCGCGCGCGCCGACCTTGCAGCGGATCTAAAAAGGGCCGGTTTGCCCCTGTTCAGCTTTGACGCACTGAAAGCGACCGCAGACCAATCCGCCACCCGCTTACGCTGTGCGGCTGCAACCAGCCCGCGTTTACTGATTGAACATCGCAGCGGCGGATTGCTTGATTGGGCATGAAAGACCATCGTAAATTTATTCCGACTAAAACAATCAAGTTTATTGCATTGGCCGCACGAACTTAGTATCTGACAAAAATAATCGGAATAAAGCCAAAGAGGAATCATCATGGCCCGCTCCCCCCTTTCCCCCCTCGTCATTGCTGCCGCTGCCCTTGTGGCCGGCGTCAACGCTGCAACAGCAGAGGGCGAAGTCAATCTCTACTCTTCACGCCACTACGACACGGACGAACGGCTTTATAGCGATTTCACCGAAGCCACCGGCATCAAAGTGAACCGGATCGAAGGCAAAGCGGATGAGCTGATCGCGCGCATGCAAGCCGAGGGTGCGAACTCTCCCGCTGATGTGTTGATCACGGTAGACACCTCGCGCCTTAAGCGCGCCAAAGATGCAGGCGTGCTGCAATCCATCGATAGCGATGTGCTGGAAGACCGCATTCCATCCAACCTGCAAGACAATGAGAACCAGTGGTTCGGATTTTCCCAGCGCGCGCGGATCATCTTCTATGACAAAAACAACGTGACCGAACCACCGCTCGACTATGTCTCGCTTGCCGATCCGAAATTCAAAGGAATGGTTTGCCACCGATCTTCTTCAAGCACGTATTCGCAAACCCTGCTGGCGTCGATCATCGAAAACCACGGTGAAGAAGCTGCGCATGCCTGGGCACAAGGCATGGTCGACAATTTCGCCCGCGACCCACAGGGCGGCGACACCGACCAACTGCGCGGCCTTGTTTCCGGTGAATGCGATATTTCGATCGCGAACTCATACTATTTCGCACGCGCATTGCGCACCGACGTCACAGGCGTAACCGAGAGCATTGACCAGATCGGTTGGATTTTCCCTGCGCAGGAAGCCGAAGGTGCACATATGAACCTTTCAGGCGCCGGTGTTGCCGCGAATGCGCCGCACCGCGACAATGCAATCGCGTTTCTTGAATACCTCGCCAGCGATCAGGCGCAGCAGTATTTCTCTGCGGGCAATGATGAATTCCCGGCCGTTGACGGTGTCGCGCTAAGCGAAAGCGTCGCCAAGCTGGGCGAGTTCAAAGCTGACAGTGTCGATCTATCAGCTGTGGCCGAAAACCTGCCAAAAGCCCAAGAAATCTTCAACGACGTTGGCTGGAAATAAGCCGACCTAACCCACCGCGCGAATGCCCGCGCGGTGGGTGTTTCTGAAAACGTCAAAGCGGCTCGGCGTATCGCATAGCCAGCTCTGGCAGCGCAGCAAAGTCGCTGAAAGCAGCCGTATGGGGAATGTCGGAAACCTCGGTTTTGCGGTACCCTTCCGTAAAAAGCAGGAATGGCACGCCGCAGGCTTGTGCCGTCTGCGCATCCACTTCGCTGTCTCCGACATAGATACATGGCCCCGCCCCCAAAGCCTTGAATGCAGCAAGCAATGGCGCGGGATCAGGTTTTGATACCGGCAAGCTATCACCACCCCAAAAGGTCTGGAAATAGGGACTGAGCGACAGGTGGTCCATCGCCGCCATACACGGCGCGAGAGGTTTGTTTGTGCAAATACCCAAAGCATGTCCATCATCGTGAAGAGCTTTGAGCGTCTGGCCCACCTGCGGGTAAAGCACTGTGTCATGATGGGCCGTAAGATATGCGGCCTTGAACGCCTCAACCATGTCACCGTGCAACTGTTGCGGCAATTCCACAGCCTCTAACATACGGGTCACAAAAACGGGCACCCCATTGCCGACAAACGAATGGGTCTGCGCCAAAGTGATTTGCATGCCATACGGGGCCAGCAAAGCGTTCGCCACGCCCTGAATGTCCGGCGCGCTGTCGATCAACGTGCCATCAAGGTCAAAAACAATGCGCAATGTCATGCCAGCGATAACCGCTGACGGACAAGGGTTGTCCAGAACGAACACCCCCAAGCAATCACATCATCGTTAAAATCATACGCCGGATGGTGGAGCCCTGCTGAAGGCCCATTACCAATGTTGATCATCGCGCCCGGCACTTCGTTCAGCATGAACGAAAAGTCCTCGCCGCCCATGCTGGCTGGCATATCAAGCGAGACATTATTATCCCCCGCCACCTCTTGGGCCGCACGCGCGGCGCGGGCCGTTCCTTCGGGGTCATTCACTGTGACAGGGTACATCCGGATATATTCCAGATGCCCTTTCGCCCCTTGTGCCGCGCAGGTCTGCTCGACCAGAATGCGCAAGCGCTGTTCGATGTGGTTGCGGACTTCTTCGCGCAGGGTGCGGACGGTGCCGGTGATCTCGACCTCTTGCGGGATCACGTTAAATGCATCGCCAGCGTGGATGGTACAAAGCGATACGACAGCATTATCCATTGGATCTACGCTGCGCGCGGTCAGGCCTTGCACAGCCTGGATCAGCGCCGCTGCGATAGGCAGAGGGTCAACCGTACTGTGTGGCATTGCAGCGTGGCCGCCCCGCCCGGTGACCCGTATACGCACTTCGTCCACGGAAGCCATAATCGGGCCTTCGTTGATGGTAAATTCGCCCACCGGCAGGTTCGGCCGGTTGTGCATGCCGTAAACTTCGTCACAGGGCCAACGCGAGAACATGCCGTCTTCGATCATGGCCTGCGCACCAGCACCGCCCTCTTCGGCGGGTTGGAAAATGACCAGAACGCGGCCATCAAACGCGCGGCTCTCGGCCAGATGTTTAGCCGCGCCCAGTAGCATGGTCGTATGTCCATCATGCCCGCAAGCATGCATCTTTCCTGCTACGGTCGAGGACCATGCAACACCGGTTTCTTCCTCAATCGGCAATGCATCCATATCAGCACGCAAACCGATGGTACGTCCCGATGTGCTGCTTTGCCCGTTGATGACGCCAACCACACCAGTCTTTCCGATCCCTTCAACCACTTCGTCACAACCATAGCTGCGCAAGCGCGCTGCCACACTCGCGGCGGTGCGGTGCACATCGTACAAAAGTTCAGGATTCCGGTGTAGATCGCGCCGGAACTCTGTCAGCGCTTCGATGTCTTTTGCGACCCAGTTCTCAACAGCCATTCCTATCCCCTTTTTGTGCGACAAACCTTTGCGCCAACATTCAATCCCGCCATGCTCAGGTCAACCGATATATGCCATCGGGCAATCATGAAGCACGCGCCCACAGCACACAAAGCCTTAGAATATAGGCAAAAATTTCAGCCTGACATCAACGCCTCACAACCGGCACCGTTAATTGGCGGAGCAGCCTCAAGGTAGAATTCAGACACTTTATATAGTGATTGCGCGTGAGTGAGGTACCCACTGCGGCCTAAGTCATAGCCCCTGCGCAACTGGGCAGGCGCGGACATGCACCAATCCAAGTAGCATTATTCCGACCGGGATCGCGCCGCTTCCAACTTAACACCCCTCATTTGCTACCAAATAGACCCACTTTCGCCATTTTTTCCAGCGACCTTCCCATCAACAAAGCGCTGAATGCCCAACTTGAGTGGAGTACCCTGCAATGAAGATTCTCTCGGTAGATGATGATCCAATCATCTTGGGGATTCTGGGGCAAGTGTTCTCAACCATGGACGATCATGTGATGGTTGCGGCTGCATCGGCACAAGACGCCTTGACCTTGCTTGAACAAGAAGACGATCCCTTTGACTGCTTCTTCCTCGATATCCGGATGCCCGGAATGGACGGAACAGCGCTGGCGGGACTTATCCGTAAGATCAAAAAATACGAAGCAGCCCCGATCTTGATGCTAACTGCCATGTCAGAGACGCGGTATATTGACGGGGCGTTCGCTGCCGGTGCAACTGACTATGTCTCCAAACCTTTCGACCTGAAAGAGTTGAGAGCCCGCGTCAACGTGATCCACCAGTTGGTTCAAAGCCGCAAAACCACATCAAAGCAAGCCGCTAACAATGCCAATGAACAATTGGACTTCGCGGCGCAGATTGATCTGCACGATATTGATCGTGTCATCTCTATGGACGCTATGAAAAACTATCTCGCGCAGCTTTCCCGAACCGCATTATTCGGGTCCACGGTTTTTGCCGTCACATTACGAAACCCTGCTTCATATTTCGACAGGCTGAGTGCTGATAACGTCAGACTGCTCCTCGCTGACGTGGCCGGAGTGATCTCTGATACGCTAAGCTATCGTCACGCCCTGATTTCCTATGCGGGCAATGGCACCTATGTCTGCGTCACAGAAAGCCGCGGCCGTCCGGATACGGCTGCCATAGCTGATCGGATTAATCTGAACCTGAACCGGGCTGGGATCATTCCCGACGGTGATACCGTGATGCCTCCACGCGTCAGCGTTGGCGTTGCTGTTCGCCTTGCCTGGAAATCAGGTGAGCAGATTCTGGGCTCTCTCGTTACGGCACAAACATCAGCCGAAAAGGCCGCCGGTGAACATGAGCGTTTGAACTATGACCTTTTCGATATGGAGGAAATCGCATGACCGCCATCGCGCAGCAATTGCCCGGTCTTGATCGAATTCGCGATCGTTTTGTCGACCTACTGGAAGACCGCAAGAACAGCATCGCACAACATGTACTTACCGCTTGGGACGGGGAGACCACTGACGAAATCAATGGCAACCTTGTTAGTGCGCGGAACATTCTGCATCAGATCGCCGGTACCGCGGGTACCGTTGGATTTCATGACTTGGGTACAACAGCGCACCAGTGCGAAGCGCAGATCATCGCACATCTAGAAGGCCCCTACGCCGATCTTGCGATATGTCCGGGTGAAATAATCTGGCGCATTGACACCTTTGTAGAGGCCTGCGCAACGATCATCCCCAGCGCCTGAAGGTCATAGTCCAATCCGGCGGTTTCAGCGGCTCATCCAGAAAGAGCAGCAATAACGACTGCACCGAGCGGTCTATAGATCAGAGCTGCCAAAGCAATTGCGGGCCCAAGCGGGTAACGCGCGCTCTGGTTCACAGATAGCCAACGCCCGCCGCCCGTAAAACCACGTACAAGACGCAAAACTGTCAGGGTAAGGATAACACTCACAGAAAGCGCCAGAACAAACTGGGCCCATGCATTTGATGGCACGAACAGGACGACTGCGGGCAAAAGCTTCACATCTCCCCCGCCCAATAAATGCAAAGCAAATACAACAAAACTGAGACCGAAGACGAAAAGCGCTGCAAGTATCCGCCAAGCCAATTCAGGCAGTGGCATAAACGGGAGCTGCGTCGCGATGAACACTATTGCCAGCAATATGACAGCGCTGTTGGGAATGCGCAGATCAGAGAGGTCTGTATAGATCGTGTAGAGCAGGATCGGCACACAGGCCCCTAGGCCAAAGGCGGCAAGACTCACGCGCCATCTTCCTTCTCGGCGTTTATCACGGCAACAAGCTCGATCTGGCCGCTGGTATCTGTCTTCGCATAGATATTGCGCAGATGGGTCCGGACTGTTGCGATGGACACGCCCAACACTTCGGCGATCTCTTTCGCCTTGTCGCCTGCAGCCACCAACTGGCACACCCGCAATTCAGCACGGCTAAGGCCGCATGGATTGCCCAGACCCAAAATATTATTACCGTCGCCAGCCGCCGACAGGGCGCGACTGCGGGTACGGGTCAATCTGGAGATCAGACCCGGGCTGCGCAGTGTCCAAGCGTAGGCCAAGGCCGAAGTCACCAGCACCGGCGGGATTTCGGCGCTACGCTTTGGCGGCACATCAAAGACGATCTCGAAAGAGTCAATTCTGTCTTCTTCAGCCTCCAGAATAATGACACTCACCTCAATGACATCAGGCCGCGCATCCCATTCTGACGCGGCAGGGCTGTCGGCGAATTGAGGCTCCGCGCGCAAGGCGGTTAAATGAAAGATCGCGCCGGATTGCAGTGCATCAAATCGGGTATCACGCAGATACCGCAGCAATGCGCCACTGCTTGTGGGGGCTGGACCGGGCTCTGACGGCCGGATCGCAGATGCCACAGGAAGCGCATCGTCTCTTAACAGCCGGAACAACGCGGTGCTGTAGGATTCTATTTGCCGTGTTAAAATTTGAACAATCGCTGACAGCTCGAAGTGACCTGCCAACGCAGCATTCCAATCCGTAATGAAGACAAAGTTACGCGCGATCCGTTGATGCAGATCGGTGGCTCCTTCAAAAGGCAGCACTTGGCTTCGGTCAGTCAGACTTGAACGCGGCACGATTTGTCCTGCTCCTTCTTTTGTTCAGTTACTCTCTTATCTGCAAGATGTGGGAAGATGAATAGTTTGCAAAACCGAGACGGCCAATCAGACAAGATTCGTTAACCGACCTTGTGGATTATCAACCATTTCAAAGAATACACGCTATTGGTGTGAAATCAGCGATCTTGTCCGGTCCGCCCCCGCTTTGCCCTTAAATGGCCCCAAACCATCATCCTTGTGAACGATGTGGTTAAATATCTCTTAAGCTAATTTGAGGTCATCGGCGGCACTATGGTGTCAGCTCATACCCCCCGGCGGAATTTTCGCCCCTTAACGATTAAAGGACTACAACATGAAACTTAACATCAAAAACGTATTCGCCCGTCTGCGCCGCTCCGAAGAAGGCGCAACCCTTGTTGAGTACGGCATCGCTCTTGGTCTGGCCGTGACAGTTGGCGCCGGTGCTCTTTTGGCGCTTGGTAACGACGTTGACGCCAAAATGACGGCAGCTTCTGGCGCTCTCAAGGGCGAAGAAACAACCACTACCCCATAAGCCTCACGCTTAACTTTCGAAAAAACCTTCGCCGCGCCTATGGGCTGTGGCGAAGGTTCCCCCCCCGCACAAAAGGCTTTCTTCATGCTTCCTCATTCGGTTACGCGCGCCTACCGTCGCGGCGAAGACGGCAGCATGATGGTGCTCTGGGCTCTTTGTCTGGTCGCCTTCCTTGGCCTCATCGGCCTTGTCTTTGACATGGGGCGTCTGGGAACAACCCAGTCCGAACTTCAATCATATGCCGACAGTATCGCCCTCGCGGCCGCAGCCGAGCTTGACGGACAGCCGGATGCGCTGACCCGTGCGCGGGCAGCAGGTACGTCCCTGATATCCGATACACAGACATTTGCAGAGGGCAGCAAAGCGCTGGTTGCCTCTGATATCGTCACCATGACCTTCTACAAATCCAACCGCGAAGGCAGGTTCGAACGCGCACCGCAATATGAAACGACTGAACCCGCAAGCGCGCGTTTCATCGACATTCAGGTTGCCCCGGCCAACGTACCGCTTGGCTTTGGCGCAATCCTCACCTCACTGAACGGCAGTTCCATCAACACGCTGACATCTGCGCGCGCTGCCGCGCAGTTCGAGCTTGAGGCGTGCAATGTCGCGCCGATTGCCATGTGCGCCCCGACCATCAGCCTGGACACAGATGCCGCGATTGGATCGACCTTGCGGCTGGACGCCAGTGTTAACCTTGGTCAGTTGCTGCCCGGAAACATCGGCGCCGTAGACACCCTGACCAGTGTAATTGGCGGGCTGGATATCTGTGTCGGTCTGCTGGGCGATGAGCTAACCGCCTGCCTGATCGCTTCGCGAGAGCCCGAAACTGCCTGCGCGGGTAGCGGTGGTGGGCTGGTCCTGTCGGCGTCAGTGGACGGTGATGACCTTATGAACTCCATCAACACCCGTTTTGGCAGAGCTGAAGGCATTGCGACCGGCCTGATCGGTGATGCGTTTGCGGCCGCTCCCACGCTATTCAACGGGCGGTTCAATCCCTTGGGCGTTTGTGTACCGGATCCACTGACGACCGGCACCACTCTGCCAGTTGATGATTGCTTTCTGATCGGCAATTGCAGCGTGCGCGGCAATGGGAACTGGACTGTCGGAAGAGCAGAATATGTCGATACCTACTTTGGCGGTGTTGACCCTTTCCCCGAAGCGCAAACGCGTTACGAATTCTATCTTGCCGAACTGGAAGCGACGGGAGAGATTTCTTCGAGCAACGGCGGCGGCACTGGTACCGCCGATACCAGCAGCGGCGGGCTTCTGGGCGGCGTAATCGGCGGAGTTGTCGACACAGTGAACGATCTCGTCGGGCAAGTATGTGCTCCGCAAGACGCTCCAACTCCTGATCTGGAGCTCGATACGAAACGCCGCCTGATGGTGATTGCCGCCGTTGATTGTTTGAATGTCGACGTTCAGGCAGGTGTGCGTGCGCCTGTGGTGCAGTATTTCGAAGCCTTTGCCTTGGGCAGCGCGGAAAACGGCGTTCTTGACGTCGAAGTGACCGCCTGTCTGGGCAGTAACTGCAAAGGCGACGGGCGCGGCAACCTTGATGTCGACGTGCGCGACGTAGTGAGGTTGGTCGAATGATCACTTCCCCCCGTTTCATCCACGAAGAAAGCGGTGCAGCTCTTGTTGAATTCGCGCTGATCTTTCCGGTTATGATGCTGATGCTTGGCGTCGCCGTCGAAGGATCGCGGACATATCATTCCTACCAAACAGCCGTTTCGGGTGTCCGTGATGCTGCGCGCTATCTTAGCCGCGTTGTGCAGTCAGATGTCTGCACATCTGGCGCGGGCGTGGCGCAGTGGGATGAGACGCTTACGGATATGGTGCAGCTGGATCGGGCACAAAAAAGCGTATTCTCATCTGATGTGGATATTTTGAATGTCAGCAGCACGTTAGAATGCGTTTCAGGCGATTGGCGTGGCAAGGCAACGGCGCCCGTCGCGACGATCACGGCAACGTTGAAAATCACCTATCCGTTCAGCGGAATGTTCTCATTTGGCGGCGGGTCACTTCCTGCGGTAACGACAACAATTAGCGACAGCGCAAGGATCATCGGTTCATGATCCACCTGCATGCCAACATCCGCAAATATTCCCGGTCAGAAGACGGCGCCACTCTGGTGGAATTTGCTATCGTGACTTCCCTGTTCCTGCTGCTGCTCTTTGGCTTGATTGATTTCGCGCGCTTGAGCTTTTCACGCGTTCTGGCCGAAAAGGCCACCGAACGTGCCGTGCGGATGGCCGCGGTGCGTACAGCCGTCTGCCCGAATCTGGCAGCAACAAACGCCCGCGGGCTTATTGGTACGCTTTCGCTGGATGTGCCGAACGGCACACGGTGCACGGAACGCACAAACCTGTGCCAACAGCTTCAGGCAAGCAGTTGCTTGGGCAGTACCGATCACCCGACGGCGGCCGCGATTTGGGCTCAGGTCGAAGCATTGCTGCCTAGCGGTGCCAAACCGGAGAACCTGTTGTTCACCTATCACTATGACCCCGCGCTTAACCGTGTTGGCGCGCCGTATACGCCCATAGTGACAGTTGAGCTTGCCAATCTGCAATTCGATTTCATCTCACCTCTGGGCGCACTTGCCCGTTCCGCAGGGGGCCCTGAAGATACGACCCTTGGTCAGAGCTTTCTCTTCCCTTCCATGAGCGCGTCGCTCCCTGCTGAAACCATTCGATAAGGACACTCTCGATGACTTATGCCAACCATGATCTAGAACGCCAGGTCGCTGAAGCGGTGACCACACCTGCAATAGCCCGCGTGCTGGTTGTGGCACAAAGCCCGGCAGTGGGTGCAACCATGCTCGAAGAGATGCAGAGCGACCAAGCCGTACGCGGCACACTTCTGGAATGCTCACTGACGCAAGCTGTCGCAGATAACGCGCAGGCATGGTCCGGCCTGAACTTTGTCGTGTTTGAGCTGAGTAACAGCATCGCCGAAGATATTGTTGCGGTGCAAAAGATAAAATCCCAAGGCGATAATGCCCCGCACTGCATCGCAATGACGCGGGATGTCCTGACCGATGAACAGCGCGCACGTATCACTCAGACAGGCGTGGCCGAGATCATCTCCCTCCCTCCTCGTGAGGAGCAGAAAAAAGCACCCGAAGCCCCGACTGAGGAACCACACCAAGACGTTGTCGAACCACCTCTGGAACCAGCAGCCTCCGCACATGTCTCCTTACCCCAAGAGAAACAACGCGGATGTGTCACCGTATTACTCCGCGCACGCGGCGGTGCAGGCGCGACCACATTGGCGGTCAACCTTGCGGCAGCACAGGCCGATATCGGCGGTGCCGGCAGTGTCGCCCTTCTTGATCTTGATATCCAGAATGGTGCGATTGCGCTGGCAATGGACCTTCCTGACAGCGCAGAAGCGGGCGCACTGATAAAAGGCGAACTCCCCCTCAGCGCCGCGTTCATTGATCGCGCGATGGTGCGCCACAACAGCGGCGTTGACGTGCTCACTGCGCCTGACATTTTCGCACCTCTCGATGCGCTTTCACCATCCGATGTTGCCGCTATGATCACCATGCTCAAAGACCGGTACGATCATATCGTCGTGGATATGCCGCAGGCCGTTACCGATTGGACGCTGCCTGTACTAGGCGCGGCGGCACAAGTCATCTTGGTCACAGACACCTCGCTGCCGTCAATCAAGCGCACCCGCCGCCTGATTGACATGATCGGTGACGAACATATGACCCTGCCGGTCGAAGTTGTCGTAAATCAACAGCAAAAACCCCTGCGTCTGTCAGCAGCTCTGCGCGAATGCGAGGCCTTGATCGGTCGCTCCCTGACCCATTGGGTCCCGTTGGACGTAAAAACAGCACGGCGCGCCAGTGATCTGGGTATTCCGATACAGATGAGCGCAAAGCGCTCGCGCATGGCACGCGCAATCACAGCGCTGGCTGGACGTATGTTCGCACCGAAATCCAGTTCAGCACCTGAAACCACGCAAGGGCAACACAATCATGTTTAAGGCATTTAACCAGTCCCGCGCCCGTACCGGTGCAACCGCGCCGACCCAAGCAGCCAACACACCTGCGCCGCTCGCGTCTGCGTCTCCGGTAAAAGTGATGCCGCCGCTGCCAAAGATCGAGAGCGTCAAAGCTGCTGAACCTGTGCCAGCGGCACAGCCCGCGCCGACACAAACGCTGGCGCGCCCTGCGGACCCGAACATGGCGCTTAAAAGCACCTTGCATGAACTGCTTCTGGACAAACTGAACCTGACGTTGCTGGACAAGGTAAGCCGCGAGGACCTGCACCGCGAAATTTCCGGCCTTGTTGCACAGCACCTTAAATCTGAAGGCACGCTGATGCCGTCAGAGGCATTCAAGCAACTCATCCATGAACTTCTGAACGAAGTGCTGGGTCTTGGTCCACTTGAACCCCTTCTTGCTGACCCGACAATCTCGGACATTCTTGTGAACGGAACGGACAAGGTATTTGTCGAACGTCGCGGGCTCTTGGAGCGGACCGAAGTTTCCTTCCGCGATGAACGCCACCTCTTGCGGATCATTGACAAGATTGTTTCAACCGTTGGCCGCCGGATTGACGAAAGCCAGCCATGGGTGGACGCGCGCCTTGAAGACGGCAGCCGCGTGAACGCCATTATCCGCCCCTGCGCCATCGACGGGCCAAGCTTGTCGATCCGCAAATTTTCGAAGACGCCGCTGCGCATGGAAAAGCTGCTTGAACACGGCGCGCTAAGCCGTCAGGCCGCCCTTTTCCTTGAGGCGGCAGTTAAGGGCCGGATGAACTGTCTGATCTCTGGCGGGACCGGTTCGGGCAAGACCACGATGCTTAACGCCATGTCCGCCTTTATTGATCCGCGCCAGCGCATGGTCACGATTGAAGACGCTGCAGAACTACAGTTGCAGCAAGAACATGTTGTGCGGCTAGAGACACGCCCCGCCAATGCGGAAGGCAAAGGCACGATCACCCAACGCGATCTGCTGGTCAACGCGCTGCGCATGCGCCCTGACCGCATTATGGTCGGCGAGGTGCGCGGCGCCGAAGCCTTTGACATGCTACAGGCCATGAACACCGGTCACGACGGTTCAATGACCACAATTCACGCCAATACCGCGCGCGACGCGGTAAGCCGCCTGGAACAGATGGTCACGATGATCGGCAACGACTTTCCCATGCAGGCCGTACGTTACCAGATCGCCGCCGGCTTACAGCTGGTTTTGCAGCTTAACCGTCTAAGCGACGGCAGTCGGCGCGTCATGAGCATCTCTGAAATCGTTGGCCTCGAAGGCGATACAATCATGATGCAGGACATCTTCGTTTTCAAGAAAATGGGTGTTGATGAAGAAGGCAAAGTGCAGGGCCGGATGATGGCAACCGGCGTACGCCCGCAATGTTTTGAAGCGTTGCTAAATTCCGGTGTCCCACTGGCTGCAGACGCCTTTGTGCCCAGCATGGCAGACGGGTCCGTGTGATGGCTGACATTTCTTTGACCACCATGACCATTCTCAGCGTGATCGGCTGCAGCCTGCTGGGGGCGGTCGCCGTGCGGATGATCCTTGCACCCGATACCGCTCAGGCCCGCGCAAGAAGCTCTCGGCTTCAGGCGATGATCCCGAAGAAAACCAAGACAGAGGCTGCGGCGCTTGTTCGGTCAGGTGCGCGCACAGACAAAGGCCTAAGCCTGCCCTTTATCGGGAATGTTGGTCAGTTGTTGCGCCGCGCCGATCTGGATGACCGCCGCTTTGCCCTTTGCATGGGCATTCTGGGCGGCGGCGCAGTCTTTGGCGCTTTGCTGACATTCTTCACCAGCCCCGTGCTGGCATTCCCGGCAGGCATCGGACTGACGGCATTCATCGTGCTGCAATTGGTCAACCGCCGTTATTCCAAGCGCATGGATGCGCTGACGCTACAACTGCCAGATGCATTGGATTTGATGATGCGTGGGCTGCGCGTGGGTCACCCGATCAATGCAACCATCGCCAATGTCGGACGCACCATGGCAGATCCTGTGGGTGCTGAATTCCGCACACTGGCGCATCAGGTCAGCCACGGTGATTACCTTACCGATGCGTTTCGTGACTTTGCCGACCGCACCGGGCATGAGGACATTGAATACCTGTCTGTTTCCATCGCAATCCAGCATGGAACAGGCGGCAATCTGGCCAATATGATCGATACGCTCAGCAAAGTTGTACGTGCCCGCATCATGATGCGCAGACGGGTCAAAGCAATCTCGTCGGAAGGTCGTATTTCAGCTTATGTGTTGTCAGGTTTGCCTGTCTTGATCTACTTGGCCACGTCTATCACGGCACCTGCATATTATGCGGACGTAAGCGACGATCCGATGTTCAAACCGATGGCCGTTGCGATTGTGGCCCTGATTGTTGCGAACTTTCTGGCCTTGCGCAAACTTGTCAGTTTCGAGGTATAGGACATGTTTGATCTATCAAAAATCGGCACGGCCCAATCTCTGGCCAGCACTGAAAACCTGCTGTTTTACTGCATGACATTTGCTGTGATCCTGCTTCTGATGGGCGTCGTCGGCCTTTACATGGGTCGAGACCGCACAGCGGAACGTATCCGGTCAATGTCGGCCTCAATGTCACGGGACAACGCGGCACCGCGCCTATCGAAGACCGATGCCACCGATCCGAAAGGCTGGAAAAAGGGGCTGATCCCCGAAGACCCATCAGAGCGCGCCCAGATCCGTTTCCAGCTGGGCAAGCTGGGGTTTGAGCGACCTGACGTTGTTGAAGTGTTTTTCATGATCCGCCTGTTTCTGGCCATGATCACCCCTGTCCTTGTGTTCGCGGGCATCGCGCTGAGCCGGGCAGGTCTGTTGCCCGAAGTGCTTGCCGATACAATCAATGGCACGGGCACGTTGCGCATGATGCAAATTGCCGCAGTTGGCACGGCTATCGGCTTTTATGGCCCCGGTTTCTGGCTTTATTCCAAGATCAAAAAGCGGCAATCCAGTATTCGCGCGGCCTTTCCAAACGCGCTTGATCTGGTGCAAATTTCGGTTGAGGCAGGTTTGGGTTTTGATGCTGCCATCACCCGTGTCGGTCACGAGATCAGCCGTGCATCCCCCGAAATTGCGTATGAGTTCCTGCTTCTCCAGCTTGAGATACAGGCGGGACGTGATCGTGAGGCCGCACTGTTTGATATGGCCGACCGGATGGGGATTGATGAGGCGAAAAGCTTTGCTTTGGTCATTGTGCAATCCATGCAATTCGGCACCAGCTTGACGCTGGCGCTAAAAACCTATGCCGCGGAAATGCGCGAAATGCGTGAAATGAACGCCCAAGAGATGGCGAACAAGTTGCCGGTGAAGATGTCAGGTGTGATGTCGATGCTGATGTTGCCGGCGCTTTTCCTGATCACGCTTACGCCGATCATCATCCGCTACACTGCAATCTACTAACGCCTAGAAAGCCCTGAGTAGTAGTGCCATCGACAGCGCGACAACAACAAGGCCAACGGCGACTTCGATCATCGGCATGACCCAGACCAATGCACCTGCCTGCGCAATACTGCGGATGATACCACCGCGAAAACCACTGGCGGCGATACCTACTGCAACGGTGACCGAAGCGGTGCCCAGCGCCATGGCAAACGCACCTGCAATACCGGCCAATGGGATACCCATTTGCCATGTGATGATAAGAACAAACAAAGCGCCAGTGCAGGGGCGCACTGCGATGCCAGCGATCAGGATCAGCGCATCGCGCAGGTTTGTTGCCTGCTCGGCATCTTCAATCGAAGGGCCATGACGATGGCCGCAACTGTCGCAAATTTCAGTATGACCATGATGCGCATGATCATGCACGCTTTCCGCCTGCGCCCGCCACAATTTAAGGACACCGCGCAGCACCAGCCAAAGGCCGATCGCCACAATCATCGCGTAACTCAGCGGGGCCAGCCAATCTTCTGCCGCGCCAACCATCCGGTCACGGGTGAGCCCAAGCAACCACAGGCCGCCATAGGCCAGCAGCACCGCTGTGACCGCTTGACCCAAGCTTGAAACCAGCGCGATGAGCGACAAACGCAGCATCGGCACAGCGCGCGCCATGCCATACCCCCCCACGAGCAGCTTGCCGTGGCCCGGGCCGATCGCGTGAAAAAAACCGTAGGCAAAGCAGCTGCCCAGCAACAGCGCATAAGCCCCAGCCTCACCGCCCCTCAAGGCGCGCAGAGTGCGTGCGATGCCGTTTTGAAAATTCCGCTGCTCGCCCGCAGCCCAGACACCGATGTTGTTGAAACCACCGCTGAACCACAGCCACGCCAACACGGCGCTTGCCACCAGAACAGCGATCGTTACAGCGCCGCGCATGTGACCCTGACTTCCGTTGCGAAGCGTGCGCCGATATCGCTCAGGCCTGCGGCTTCCATGTCGAAATCCTGTGGTAGTGCAGACAACTCTGCCTTTGTCATGGAAAGCGCGCCCTCAATGTCTGGTTCGTCCAGGGTAACCTGACAATCAGATGCGCCCTGCACCCCAACCGGCAGGCCGACTTCGTAGGCTGTGTAGTAGGTGCCGTCGTAAGGCCTGAAAACAACGGGGCCCGTAATCTGTGGGCTACCAATGACCTTACGCACATGAGTGGTCGTGATCTTGCCATCATTGAACGACGCTGTCGCCGCTGTGGGCCCCGAGAATTCTAGCGGTTCACCACCAAGTTCCCCCACAAGGTCACCGTTGAATCCTTCGACCCAGTTCATATCAAAGCCGGTCAATGTGGCTGTATCAGAAGGTGTAAGAATACCATCGTAGTCGCTGTCGATCTCCATATCCTCTGTCACCAACAAGGAATAAAGCTCATCGTATTCCCACGTGACTTGCACGTGGGTAAGCCTGTTCTGCGCGTCCACCACAAAGGACAACCCGGTGTTCACAAAGATATGTGGATGCGCGCCCAGCGGGGCAGCGACCATCAACAAACACAGGAAAAGCGCAGTTCTCATATTGCGCTATTTAAATCCATGCGGGCGCCGGTTCAATCAAGATATCGCTTAGAGAGCGGCGGCAATCAGCCGACCCAGACGTTTGATACCTTCGGCAATGCTTGCCTCGTCCGTACGGCTAAAGCTCAGGCGCATGGTGTTGGCGCCTGATCCGTCCGCAAAGAACGCATGCCCCGGCACAAATGCAACTCTTTCCGACTGGAGCGATTTGGCAAGCAGATCAGCGCAATTGAGATGTTTGGGCAGCTCAAGCCAGATGAACATACCGCCTTCGGGCCGTGTCCATGTGACACCCTTCGGCATGTGCGCCTCTAGCGCAGTCAGCATGCTGTCACGGCGTGCGATGTAGGCTGTCTTGATCTTTGCGACATGGCTGTCGAACTGTTCTTTGGCAACAGTTGCAATGGCCATCTGGTTAATGGTCGAGCTGTGCAGATCAGCGGCCTGTTTCAGCAACACCATTTGGCTGATGACTTCTTCAGCCGCGCAGACCCATCCAACCCGCAGGCCCGGCGCAAGCGTTTTGGAGAAACTGCCACAATAGATCGTGCGGCAGGCATTGATATCGCCTTTACGCTCGATCTCTCTCGCAAGGACTGGTGCAAGTGCCTCGCCTTCGTAGCGCAGGCTTTGATAGGCCGCGTCTTCGATCACTGCGATGTCCAGCGCGTCAGCAAGATCAATGACACGTTCGCGCATATCGGAATCAAGCGTGCGGCCTGTGGGGTTTGCGAAATCTACCGACATGTAGGCAAATTTCACGCGGCCTTCGCCTGCCGCTTCGGCATAGTCGGAAGCCGAACGGTTCGTTTCAGGATCAAGCCGGTCATACCGGGGTTCATATGCATTGAACGCGCCCAGCGCCCCAAGATACGTGGGCCAGCCGACCAAGGCCGTGTCGCCGGGGCTAAGCAGCAGCTTACCCAGATAATCAAGCGCCTGCTGGGAGCCGGAAGTGATCAACACATTGTCCCGGGTGCAGGGTATCCCCAGTCGGGCCATTTCACCGACGATCCAGTCGCGGAGCGGGCCATATCCTTCGGACACGGAATACTGCAACGCAGTCGCTTGGGTTTCGGGGCCAAGCGCCGCGGCAAATGCCCGCTGGAAAGCTTCGGCAGGAAACAGATCAGGATCAGGGATACCACCAGCGAATGAGATAATGTCAGGCTGGTCCAGCAGCTTTAGAAGCTCGCGTATTTCGCTTGCTTTCATGCGGCTGTTGCGTGTTGCGAAAATCTGGTGCCAGTCCATCTGTTCCTCCCCGAAACTCACTGTGGGGCCAGAAAGCACGGATTGGCAATTTAGGTCAACATATATGTCCTACAAGACCGAAACGGTCCTAATCTAACGCTCCAGATACGCCAGCAGACGGTTCTCGGCTGCGCGAAGCCCAGATCGTCCGGCATCGAAACCGGACAGCGCCTCGGTACCCGCCAACTCTACCACATCGGGGTGGATGTAGCTGTTTCGCGCAACAGTTGGCGTATTGGCAAGGCGTGCAGCAGCGGCTTCGGCCATGTCTTTGATTGTCGCACTGCCCTTTTCGCCGATTTCAAATGCCGCCACGGTGCCCGCCCATGTTCGGAACGTCTTTGCCGTAATACCTTCCTCATCGGCACCTTCTGCTATGTAGGCATTCAAAGCTTGCGAGCTGAGCATATGAGGCGTGCCATCATCATCAAGCCACGTCAGAACCTCTGCACCGGGAAGATCGCCGATTTTGTGCAGAACACGGCTCAACGTGCGGTCCTTTACCTGTCGGCGCACTTTCTTGCCGCCCTTCGCAACGTAGCGCAGGGCGATGCCATCATCGCTTAGCGTCACATGCCGTCGCCGCAATGTCAGGGCGCCATAGCTTCCATTCTGATCAGTATACTCGGGGTGGCCGACCCGAAGCGACGTCCGGTCGATCAAAGTCACGGCGCAGGCTAAGGCAAAATCACGCTCGCCCGCTTCTTGTTCCAGATCCCGCGCAACCCGCGCACGCAAACGGGGCAAGTTGTGTGCGAATCCCGTCAGGCTATCAAATTTGGTACGCGCCTGCGCTTCTGCCCATTTCTCATGATAGCGGTACTGTTTGCGCGCCCGTGCATCGCGGCCGGTCGCCTGAAGGTGACCATTCGACAGCGCACACATCCAGACGTCTTCGTAAGCCGGAGGAACAGCCAAAGCTTCAAGCCTGGCACGCTCAGCCCCCCGTGCGATGGTGGTGCCGTCAGGGGCGACATAGCTAAAGCCGCGCCCGCGGCGCTGCCGTCTGATGCCCGGCTGATCATCCCTGACATAAACCAGATCCACGTTCACGCCGTCCGAACTTCTGAAGAAAGCTTCAGCACTTCGTCGCCATCTTCCTGCTTGATAAAGAGCGCGGGATCATCATCGCTGCCATCTCTGGTCACGTCTGTACCTTTGATGCTGCGGGTGATCTTG
>Ga0209345_10001146_pt1 | contig 32474 bp, 31 predicted proteins | sample Cruoilmetagenom7_FD_187294 | JGI IMG/M metagenome (GOLD analysis project Ga0209345, IMG submission 187294) | Oil polluted marine microbial communities from Coal Oil Point, Santa Barbara, California, USA - Sample 7 (SPAdes) (version 2) | ecosystem: Environmental > Aquatic > Marine > Oil seeps ...
ATGTTTCAGGAGACGCGGCATGACCGTCTATTTCATCGGCGCCGGTCCCGGCGCACCCGACCTCATCACCGTGCGCGGTCTCAAGCTGATCGAACGCTGCCCGGTGTGCCTCTATGCGGGCTCGCTGGTGCCGGAAGAAATTGTCCACGCCGCGCCGAAGGATGCGCTGGTCAAGGACACCGCGCCGATGCATCTCGACGAGATCATTGCCGACATGAAAACCGCCCATGAGGCAGGGCAGGATGTGGCGCGGGTGCATTCGGGCGATCCGGCGATCTATGGCGCGGTGGCCGAGCAGATGCGGCGGCTCGATGCGCTGGGGATCGATTATGAAGTGGTGCCGGGTGTGCCGGCCTTTGCCGGTGTGGCTGCACGGCTTGCTACCGAGCTGACACTGCCTGAAATCGCCCAGACGGTGATCATCACCCGCACCGGCATGAAGGCGTCGTCGATGCCGGAATTCGAGCAGCTGGAGATCCTTGGCCAGTCACGGGCGACGCTGGCGATCCATCTGTCTATCCGCAATCTCGATTATGTGCGCCGGTCGCTGGAGCCGTTCTACGGCACCGATTGCCCGGTGGTGATCGCTTACCGTGCCACCTGGCCGGACGAGCTGTTCATCCGCACCACGCTTGAGGGCATGAAGGAAGAGGTGCGCAAGCACAAGATCACCCGCACGGCGCTGATCATGGTCGGCAAGGTCTTCGGCGACGTCAACTTCCGCGACAGTGATCTCTATAATTCCGAGTACTCGCATGTGCTTCGGAATGTCGGGAAAAAGAAAAAGGCGAAGGTGGCGTAGCACTTACCATTCGGCGGAATCTCAACTGCTGCTTGGGCCACAATTTAAATCCCGTAATCCCGGACTTTAAGTCTCCGTCATCCCGGCCTTGAGCCGGGATCCAGCGACCCGGCGTCTGCCGGGTCAAGAGACTCTATCAGCCCAAGGACTTGGGCTTGCTGGATGCCGGATCGGGGTCCGGCATGACGGAGCGCAAGGCATGTCATGCGCGCCTCAATCTCACCGCCCGACCATGACCACCGGCAGGCCCAGATCCCGCGCAGCTTCGATCTTGGCGTAGGCGGACTTGCCGCCGGAATTGCGGCAGACGATGTGGGTGATGGAGTGGGCGATCAGCAGCATTGTTTCTACCGCTGCGGTATCGCCCGGACGTCCCAGGATCAGCGCGTGATCGGCTAGTTCAAGCGGCCGCTCCGGCGCGTCGATCATGCGGACGACGAAATGCACGTCGTCGCGGGTGGCGAACAGGCCGATGTGCTGAGAGCCGAGCGCCAGCAGCACCCGGGCGCGGGGCGGGATGGCATCGCGGGCCTGTTCCAGTGTTTCAACTTCTATCCAGGTGTCACCGGTCTGTTTTGCCCATGGGGTGCGGGTGCGGATGTCGAGCGGCACATCTGCAATCGCTGCGGCCTCGACGGCGTTGGCACTGATCTGGCGGGCGAAGGGATGGGTGGCGTCAATCAGGCGTGTCACGCCTGCCTCGCGAAGATAGCGGGCCAGCCCTTCAATGCCGCCGAAGCCGCCGGTGCGGACTTCGCCTGCGAGGGGGGCGGGCTCCTTGGTGCGGCCGGCGAGCGAGGTGATGATGCGCGCTTCGGGCTTTGCCGCGACCAGTTCCTTCGCCAGGTCCGCGGCTTCCCTTGTGCCGCCGAGGACCAGGATGGTTTCCGTCGGTTGTTGATCATTCGGCATGGGCGAGCAATGCTCCGGCGCGATCCATGACCATGACATCAACTTCGACCGGGGCGCTGCGCAATGTTTCAATTGCCGCAGCGCGGGCTCGGGCCGCGATGACGGTTGGGAGATCGATCCCCTGATCTCGGGTCAATTCAAGGGCTTCCATCGCGGTGTTGGCAAATTGAATCCGCTTTTGCAGCGCCGCATCAGCCCCCAGTTCCGCTGCACGGGCTGCCAGCCATTCCATGTCGACCTGGCTGCGGCCCGAATGCAGATCCAGAGCCCCCTGGGCGAGCTTGCACATCTTGGCAAAGCCGCCAGCGATGGTCAGGCGCGGCACCGGGTGGGCACGGAGATATTTGAGCAACCCACCGGCAAAGTCGCCCATGTCGAGACAGGCGAGATCGGACAGGCCATGAAATCTCTGTGCGGTCCTTTCCGAGCTCGAGCCGGTGGCGCCGAGCACATGCGGGAAGCCTTCGGCGCGAGCGACATCAATGCCGCGATGGATCGAGTGGATCCAGGCGGCGCAGGAATAGGGATGAACGATGCCGGTGGTGCCGAGTACGGACAGTCCGCCGATGATGCCGAGCCGCGGGTTCCAGGTTTGCAGGGCCAGTTCGGCGCCATTCTCGATAGCGATTTCGATCTCGATGTCTGGCGCAATGCCGTGCTTCGCACACAGGGCTGTGACGACCTCGGTCATCATCCGGCGCGGCACCGGATTGATGGCGGCTTCCCCCACCGGGATCGGCAGCCCGTTCTTGGTGACCGTGCCGACGCCAATGCCCGCCTTGAAGACGATGCCGGTTCCTTCGGGCAGGCGGCGTACACTTGCCATGACCAGTGCGCCGTGGGTGACGTCAGGGTCGTCGCCGGCGTCCTTGATGATGCCTGCCATGGCGTGGTTGTCGGTGATGGTTTCGCGGGCGAGCGCGAAGCTCGGGGTCTCGCCCTTGGGCAGGGTGATCTCGACCGGATCGGGGAAGTCGCCGGTCAGCAATGCGGTCAGTGCGGCCTTGGTTACAGCGGTGGCACAGGCGCCGGTTGTCCAGCCGCGGCGCAGTGCGGTGGCGGGTTTTTCCAGCCGGATTTCGTTTTCGCCAGCGTCCATGTCGCAGTTCCCGGTCGTGTCTTGCCTGTTGCCGTTATAGAGTGCGATTGATACGGGTGTAACCCATGGTGATTTGCAGCAGTTACCGCACGAGCGTGAACGGAAAAGCATGAGCGACTGGCAACAAAATCTGCCGCAGATGAAACCCGGCGAAGTGTGGCTGGTGGGCGCCGGTCCGGGTGATCCCGGCCTGCTTACGCTGCATGCAGCCAATGCGCTCGCACAGGCCGATGTGATTGTTCATGACGCGCTGGTCAATGCCGACTGCCTCAAGCTGGCACGCACCGGCGCTGCGCTTGAATATGCCGGAAAACGCGGTGGCAAGCCATCGGCCAAGCAGCGCGACATTTCGCTGCGGCTGGTCGAACTGGCGCGGGAGGGCAACCGGGTGTTGCGGCTCAAGGGCGGCGATCCGTTTGTCTTCGGCCGTGGCGGTGAGGAAGCGCTGACGCTGGTCGAACACCACGTTCCGTTCCGGGTGGTGCCCGGTATCACCGCCGGGATCGGCGGACTGGCCTATGCCGGCATCCCGGTGACACATCGCGACACCAACCACACGGTGACCTTCCTGACCGGGCACGATTCGTCAGGCGTTGTGCCCGACCGGATCGACTGGGATGGTGTGGCGCGCGGCAGCCAGGTGATCGTCATGTACATGGCGATGAAACATATCTCGACGATTACCTCGCGGCTGATCGCGGCCGGACGGGATGCTGACGAGCCGGTGGCTTTTGTCACCGACGCCTCGATGGAAGCGCAGAATGTGCTCGAGACCACGCTTTCCCGCGCCGCTGACGATGTGGCCGCATCGGGATTGCAGCCGCCGGCCATCGTGGTTGTCGGTCAGGTGGTGCGGCTTCGCCCGGCACTTGATTGGATGGGGGCGGCCGCGGGCAGGGTGTTGACCGCAGACCCTTTGGGAAATCGCGCTAGTACGCAGAAAGACAGTGCATGACAGGCCTTATGATTGCTGCGCCCCGATCGGGCTCCGGCAAAACGACCGTAACACTTGGACTTCTGAGAGCGCTCAAGCGCCGTGGCGTGGCGCTGGCGCCGGGCAAGGCGGGGCCGGACTATATCGATCCGGCATTTCATGCCGCCGCAAGCGGTGAGGCCTGCCTCAATTATGATCCGTGGGCGATGCGCAGCGACCTTCTGCTTGCCAATGCCTCGCTGCAGTCGCAGGGCGGCCGGATGCTGATGATCGAGGCGATGATGGGGCTGTTTGACGGCGCCGCGGATGGTTCGGGCTCGGCCGGTGACCTGGCAGGCTTGCTGGGGCTGCCGGTTGTTCTGGTGATCGATTGCTCCGGCATGTCGCACTCGGTGGCGGCGCTGGCGCGCGGGTTTGCCAATTTTCATCCCGATGTGCTGGTGCCCGGGGTCATTCTCAACCATGTCGCCAGTCCGCGGCATGACGGGATGTTGCGCCAGGCGCTGGAGAACGTTCGCGTCGAAGTGCTCGGCTCGTTGCCACAAAACGAAAAACTGGTGCTGCCGGAACGCCATCTCGGACTGGTGCAGGCCGGAGAGAACGAAAAGCTCGCCGAATTGATCGACGATGCCGCCGATGTCATGGAAAGCCGAATTGATCTCGACCAGCTGATCAAGCTTGCGCAACGTGCGCCCGCCAAGCCGGCGCCTGCCAACATTCTCCGGCTTCCGCCTCCCGGCCAGAAGATCGCCGTGGCGCAGGATGTCGCTTTTGCGTTCATTTACGAACACATGCTGCTTGGCTGGCGGCGGCGCGGGGCAGAACTGTCGTTCTTCTCACCGCTTGCCGACGAGGCACCTGCCGCCGACTGCGATGCGGTGGTGCTGCCTGGCGGATATCCCGAACTTCACGCAGGCAGCCTGGCTGCGGCGCGCGGGTTCAAGGCAGGCATGCAGGCAGCGATTGACCGGGGCATTCCGGTCTATGGCGAGTGCGGCGGCTACATGGCGCTGGGTGAGGGGCTGATCGACGCCGATGGCACGCGTCACGAGATGCTCGGCGCCTTGCCGCTGGTGACAAGCTTTGCCAGCCCGAAGCGGCACCTGGGATACCGGCGGCTCACGCCGACACCTGGTTTCTTCTGGAACATGGAGCTCTCCGCACACGAGTTCCATTATGCCTCGGTGATCTCGGAGGGCGAGGCGGACGGAAGGTTGTTCTCATCGCGTGATGCGCTGGGCGCCGATCTTGGTTCCGCCGGTCTTCGCCGCGGCAATGTTGCTGGATCATTCATGCATGTGATCGACCGGATAGATTAGAAAATGAACGAACAGACCGCTGCACCGATCGCCCATGGAGGGGCGTTGTCCGAGGCCGTGGCCCGCCATGGCGGCACGGCTTCCGAATGGCTTGACCTGTCAACCGGGATCAGCCCCTTCAGCCTGCCGCTTCCCGAAATTCCAGCGGACGTTTGGCGGCGTCTTCCCGAGCAGAGTGAAGTGCAGCGGGTTTGCGAACTGGCGATGCAGCACTATGGCGCCTCGGTGGTGCCAATCGCGGTGCCGGGCACACAGGCCGCGATCCAGTTACTGCCTTTCCTGACGCCGAATGCCTCCGAGGTTGCGATCGTGTCGCCGACATACGGCGAATACGAGCGGGCGTACCAGCGCATGGATATGGCGATCGATCCGATCGATGCGCTGCATGGCGCGACGGTGACGCGGGCAAGCGTGGCGATCCTGGCAAATCCGAACAATCCGGATGGGCGTGAAACGCCCCGCGACGACATCTTCGGTTTTGCCCGGGCGCAACGTCACCGACTGGTTGTCGTGGACGAGGCTTTCGCAGATATGCGGCAGGACCTGACGATGGTTGGGGCTGCCGGTATGGAGCCCAACCTGGTGGTGATGCGTTCCTTCGGCAAGTTCTTCGGTCTCGCCGGGCTGCGGCTGGGATTTGTCTTCGCTGAAGCGGAGCTGGCAAAAATCCTGCGCGAGCGGCTCGGGCCCTGGGCGGTATCCGGGCCGGCGCTGGCGATTGCCTCGCATGCCTTTTCCCGGCTTGACCTGGTCAACGAGCTTCGCACCAAGCTCGACAAGGCGCATGCGACGACGCGTTCGGCACTCAGCATGGCAAGGGTGCGGATTGTCGGTGAAACAGCGCTGTTCTTCTATTGCGACGTCGGAGACGGTGCCGCGGTGCGCGATTTTCTTGCCAGTCACAAGATCCTGGTGAGGGCCTTTGATCATAGCCCGTCGCGGATCCGCATCGGCCTGGTTCCCGACGAGTTGTCCGCGGTCCGGCTTCGCGAAACATTGCGGCTTGCGGGGCCGCTGACTTCGTAATGGATCATGCTGCGGTTCTGCTGATCGCCCTGATTGCGGACCGCGTCATCGGGGACCCGGACTGGCTGTGGCGGCGGATCAGCCATCCGGTGGTGGTTTTCGGCCTTGCCATCGGCTGGGCTGACCGGCGTTTCAACCGGAGTTCCGACCCCGGATCCGCACGCCGCCGCAAAGGACTGCTCTCGATTGCCGGGTTGTTGCTGGCAGCCGCTGTTTGCGGTTGGGCCCTTGGCCGTCTGTTTGACAGCCTCGGTGTTGCCGGCACGATGCTTGAAGTGCTGGTGGTTGCCGTGTTCCTGGCGCAAAAAAGCCTTGCCGATCATGTCGCAGCGGTGGCAGACGGACTTCGCGAAAACGGATTGACCGGCGGGCGCAAGGCCGTCTCGATGATTGTCGGACGCGATCCGGAGGCGCTTGATCAGGCGGGCATCTCGCGCGCGGCGATAGAGAGCCTGGCCGAGAATTTTTCCGACGGGATTGTCGCGCCGGCCCTTTGGTATCTGGTTCTGGGCCTGCCTGGCCTGCTGGCTTACAAAATGCTCAATACCGCGGACTCGATGATCGGACATCTCAATGAGCGGCATCGCGATTTCGGGCGCGCGGCGGCAAAACTGGATGATGTGGCCAATTGGCCTGCAGCGCGGTTGGCGGCGCTGCTGATTGCAGCGGCAGCGGGCCTGGTCAAAGGACGGCCCGCAATGCGCCGCGCCGCCGGCCTGGCGCTCACGGATTCCGGCCTGCACCGCTCGCCCAATGCCGGGTGGCCCGAGGCGGCAATGGCGGGGGCGCTGGGGTTGGCGCTCGCCGGTCCGCGGCAGTATGGCGGTGAGCTGGTGATGGAGGCCAGCCTCAACGGTTCCGGCAGGAAACAGGCCGGAGCCGGAGACATTGTAGACGCGCTGATGATCTTCCGGCGTGCCTGCGATTGCCTTGCATTGACCACCGTTCTGGCGTTCCTTGTCGCGTTTTAAACGTTTGAATTCAATCGCTTGGATTTGAATTGAGAATTTTATGATGTGTTTTAACTTTAACTTGCAAGATCCTGTGCCTAAACTATTGGCCGGCTAATACATTCAGCTGCAGGGTAACTGGGGAAACAATCATGCGAAATCTGTTTTTGGCTGGGCTTCTCGCCCTCTCACTTGTGCCTTTGTCTTCGGCTTCGGCGTTTGCCGCAAAACTTATCGCCAAAGTCGATATCTCGAGCCAGACGATGGTGGTTAGCCACAATGGCAAGGTGAAGTACAAATGGCCTGTTTCAACCGGTCGCAAGGGATATTCCACGCCGACCGGAAGTTATTCGGCCCAGTGGCTGTCGCGGCATCACCGTTCGCGCAAGTACAACAATGCGCCGATGCCGTATGCGGTGTTCTACCACCGCGGTTATGCGGTTCATGCAACTTACGACACCAAGCGCCTTGGCCGCCCAGCTTCACATGGTTGCGTCCGCCTGGCGCCGGAACACGCAGCCAAGTTCTTCTCGCTGGTCCAGAAGACCGGCAACAAGAACACCCGCATCGTGATCAAGCATTGAGATCCTGATGATGCATCCGGCCCGGCGTTGCCGGGCCGTTTCTGCTATTTCTTGAGCTGATGCTTGATGTTCCAGCGGTCATGGAACCATTGCCATTGACCCGGATATTCGCGCACCCAGCTTTCGACCTTGTCATTGAGCTTCTGTGCCGTTGCCTCGATATCGACGCTGCCGTCAGGACGACGGGGTATATCGAGCGCCGGTTCGACTTCCAACCGGTGCCTGCCGCCGGGCAGGCGGATTGAGCGAGCGGGATAAACCTCGCAATCATACTGACGCACCAGCTTGGCCAGCAGCGGATTAGTGTGGACTTCCAGTCCGAAAAAACTGGTCTTTGCTCCCTTGTGGAATTTCTGATCGACCAGCACACCAACGCCCCCGCCGGCTTCAAGCCGCCGCGCCAGGGCGAACGCCGCACCTGCCCGCGAAGGCACCAGGTGACCCATCTTGGTGCGCCGGGCAGATAGAACCTTTTCTGCGATATAGGGATTGTTGGGCGGACGGAACAGCGCCATCACCTCGAGATTGAATGTTGCCGCAGCGATGGGGAGCAATTCGAAATTTCCGGTATGAGCCGTAAAGACGATAAATGGCTTGTTCTCGTCACGTAGCTTGTGAAAGATTTCGTCACCGCCGACCTCAATGCGCCCGTGCTCGCTTGCCTCGGGATCATAATCAAACAGCTGGTCGAGAAACACGTATTCCGCAGCTAGCCGGGACATGTTGCCCCACATGTCGAGGGCAATCTTTTCGCGTTCGGCTTCCGACATTTCCGGAAAGGCCCTCGCGAGATTGGTCATTGCCAGCTTGTGGCGCGAGGTCAGGGGACCGATGCGGCGGGCCATCGCGTCGACAAAATTGATCGCCGCGTCGGGCGGAAACAGCGAAATCAGCCGCAACAGGCTGAAGATGGCGGTTGCGATCATCCAGTCCCTGGCGCGCCTGAGCGCAATGACAATGCGTGTGAGCGCCATGCGTAAGGTGTTCGACATATCGTGCGTTGGCCTCAATCCATCCGTAGGATGATCTTTCCGAAGACATCCCGGCCTTCCATGCGGGCCAGGGCTGTATCGATGTCCTCGAAACCGACCTCGGTATCGATGACGGGCTGGACGAGACCCGCTGCCATCTTCTGCATGGCGTCGGCCATGTTCTCCATCCGGCAGCCGAAGGAACCCAGCAGCTTGAGCTGCTGCTGGAACAGCATCATCAGGTTCATCTGTGTCGATACACCCGAGGTCGAGCCGCAGGTGACCAGCCGCCCGCCGCGCTTGAGCGACAGCATGGATCCGGCCCAGGTATCGGCGCCAACATGCTCGAACACCACATCAACGCCGCGTTTCTTGGTGAGCTTGCGCACCACGCCTTCGAAGCGATCCTCGCGATAGTTGATCACGTGATCGGCGCCCAGTGCCCTGGCCGGCTCGATCTTGGCGTCGGAGCCGACGGTGGTGATGACGGTACAGCCGATTTTCTTGGCAAGCTGGATGGCGGCGGAACCGATGCCGGACCCGCCGGCGTGGATCAGGATGGTTTCGCCCGGTTCAAGCTTTGCATTGTCGAACAGCATGTGCTCGACGGTGCCGAAGGTGACCGGGGCCACCGCTGCGCCGATTGGGGTCACGCCGGGAGGTGCGGGCACCAGAAGCCGCGCCGGCAGGTTGACCTTTTCCTGGGCAAAGCCATCAAGATGAAAGCCATGAACGCCGCTGACATGTTCGCACAGATTGTCGCGGCCTTCGCGGCAGGGGCGGCAGAGGCCGCAGGTGCGGGCGCCATAGATCGACACGAGCTGGCCGGGAACAAGACCGGATACGCCATGCCCGATGGCGTCGACCACGCCCGATGCCTCGGCGCCGATGACCAGAGGCATCTTGCGCTTGGCAAAGGCCATGCCGCGCCATCCCCAGACATCGATGTGGTTGAGCGCGACAGCCTTGATCGAAATCGTCGCCTCGCCGATGCCCGGCGGTGGGGGAGGAGGCAGATCCACCGTCTCAAGCTTGCGATCTTCGATCAGTTGCAATGCCCGCATGAATATTGTCCTTCTCCGCTTGGCGAAGCCGAGCTGCCGCCAGTGTCTCTTACAGGATGCCCTGTATGTCGAGCATCCGCGGTGAGCGCGATGCTGTTGCGCTCACGTTTTTTGCAGATGCATGATCCGTGTGGCTCCGGCCATTGCCGTTGCCTTAGCGGGAGATGACTTAAGCGGGTTCAGCCGACATGACAAGGCATGCGTTTTGTCCGCCAAATCCAAATGAATTGGACAGAACGCTGGTGACGCTGGCATCGCGCTTGACGTTGGGCACCACATCGAGCGGAATGGTGGGGTCCGGAGTGTCGTAATTGATGGTGGGCGGAAGGATGCCGGTCGAGATGGTCAGCAGCGAGAACACGGCCTCAACCGCACCCGCAGCAGTCAGCGTGTGGCCGATCATCGACTTGTTGGACGAGACTGGCACATCGGCCATCCGTTCGCCGAATACAGTGGACAGCGCCAGATATTCCATCTTGTCATTTTCCGGCGTCGAGGTGCCGTGTGCGTTGACGTAGCCGATCTCATCGGCGGAAAGTCCTGCGTCCTCGAGAGCGGCGTGGATGGTGGCAATTGCCGGGGCACCGCCGGGTGAGGAGCGCGTGCGATGGAAATCGTCTGCTTTCTCGCCGCAGCCGCTGATGACGCCGAGAACCTTCGCGCCGCGGGCGACCGCAGCCTCGAGCGATTCCAGCACCAGCGTGGCCGCTCCCTCGGCGATAACGAAGCCGTCGCGATCCTTGGTGAAGGGGCGGGAGGCCTTTTCGGGCCGGTCGTTGTTGGTGGACAAGGCGGAAAGCAGCGAGAACCGGATCAGGGCTTCGGCGCTGACGGAGCCATCGGTAGCAACGCTCAGGGCGCGCTGGGTGCGTCCCTGGCGGATTGCCTCGACGCCAAGCTGAATGGCTGTGGCACCCGATGCGCAGGCGGTCGAAAGCGTGACCGGCAGGCCGCGGGTTCCGAACCTGTCCGCAAGGCGTTCGGAAATGGAGCCGAACAGGATGGCTTCGTGATAGGCCGGATCGGCCTTGTCGCGCAGCACGGCGAGGAATTGCTCATAGGCATTCCCGGTCATCTGTTCGGGGGTAACCCGGTCTCCGAGGTCGAACCGGGCACTCCACTCAGGCTCGATCGGCGGAGCGGCAAGAAACAGGGGACCGTCGAAATCACCCGAAATGCCGGCCTGCGCCAGCGCCTCGATGGTGGTTTCGCGGGCAAATGCGAAAGACCGCTCGACGGTGTTGGCCACGGGCACGTCGATGAAATCGACCGTGCCGCAAATCCGGGTCGACAGGCCTTCCGACGGAAACCGTGTTATCGGATGAATGCCCGACTTGCCGGCGGTCAGTGCCTGCCAGTTGTCTTCCACTCCCTGGCCCAGGGAGGAGACGACGCCCATGCCGGTGACTGCGACCAGCGGACGGCCGAGGTGGTCCTTGTACGCGGCTTTGCTCATGACATCCTCGTCAGTCGGGCGATGCCTTCACCGCGGACATGACCAATAGTGGTCACGACCGCCGAGTTGGCAGCAGTTGTTGCAATGGCGTCTTCACCGGCCACAAACGGGCTGATCGGCGCGTCTTCATCCAGAGCCAGGCAGGCGAGCGCGACGGCCGTGGGGAAGTGCGCTTCGACGGAATGGCCGAACAGGGCGCCGACGGTGCGCAAAGGTGTGGCCGGGAATCTTGACTGCAGAAAGGCACGCTCCCGGGCGCTGAGTTCGGGGTAGCCTGCGGCTCCCGAGAACACCACGGTATCCTCGCCGCCAGTTGAAGCGCCGGTCTCGTCGGCGAGACGTGCGAGGCGTTTTTCCATGCGGTCATCGTCACGCGGGCCGCGATCACCCAATACAGCGTCGAGGCGGGCGTAAATGTGTGCGCCACGTGCCTGGGCATGCTCAAGGGATTCAAGGACCAGAAACGCGCCGGAGGTGCCCAGGTTCATGCCATTTGCGGTGCCGTCGGCATTCCAGAACGGGGCCTTCCGGTCCTTGCCGAGCCCCTGGATGGCTTCCATCACCATCAGCATGTCGAGCCGTTCGGACACAAAGGCGCCACCAACAAGGCAGTGGGTCGATTGTCCGGCGGCGATGCGGGCATAGCCGGTTTCCACTGCCGAAATGCCAGCGCCTTCCTCGCCCATCAGGGTGCGCGAGGAGCCGGTCACCTTGTGGACGATGGAAATGTTGCCGGCCAGCAGGTTGGACAATTGCGCCAGAAACAGGGTCGGGCGCAGTTCGGTGGTCAGTTTTTCGTTGAGCAGCTGTTCGCGGTCGTTGCGCTTGCGGCTTTCCTCGACAATCAGGGTATCAACCGCGATGTCGCGTTCGCCGCCGCCGGCTGCAACGATCATGTCCATGGATGCGCAGGCCTCGAGATCGTCCTTCAAGCCTGCATCATCAAGCGCCAGACCGGCTGAATAAACACCAAGACGCTGCCAGTTTTCCATCTGGCGCTGATCACCGCGGCGCGGGATTTGTGCCGCCCAGTCGATCTCGGGAAGCGGGTAGACCGTGTAGGGGGCGAAGCGCTCGCTGTCGGTCACCTTGTCAGGCACGGTGCCCGCCATCAACAGGTCGCGATGGGCCTCACGTCCGACCCCGAGCGAGGTCACCAGACCTACGCCGGTGATGACAACCTGATGGCGTGTCTCTGTCATTGGCGTTCTCCTGCAGCATTCGCCATTGCGGTCAAAAGCCCCACTTCGCCGGCCCGCTTTCGAACGATATCGGCAAGCGGGACCTGATCGAAAGCAACGGTTCTGAACTTGAGCTGGCTGTCAGCCACCTTCTTGCCGCCGCTTGTTATTCTTGCCTTGGTGACCGCGTAGCCCGAGCCTTCGTGCTCAAGAACGGCCGTGATCTCCAACAGGGTTCCCGGCTTGACGAAATCGCGCATCTTGGCGCCATCCACGGCCATCAGGAAGGGCATGGCCGCAAAATCGGTCTTGGCGAGAATCACGAAGCCGCTGGCCTGAGCCATGGTTTCGATCAGCAATACGCCAGGCACGAGCGGCATGCCGGGAAAATGGCCTTCAAATACGGGGCTGGTTTCGGGGACTGTCGAACTCGCGGTGAGCGTCGCGGCCTCGAGGTCAAGTGCCTCGATCCGGTCGATCATCTGGAAGTACTCAAGTTGCATGACTTGCCCCGCCGCGCCGGGCGTCAGCCCTTTGCGGCCCTCAGCTCGTCGATTTTGGCGCAAAGATTGCCAAGCACGAAGTATTCTTCTGTCGAAGCCTTGCCGTCGTTGACTTCCTGGGTCCACTGCTCGAGCGGAATCTTGATGCCGAATTCCTTGTCGACCGCAAAAACGATGTCGAGGAAGTCGAGGCTGTCGATGCCCAGATCGTCGATTGTGTGGCTTTCGGGAGTGATGGAATCGCGGTCAATCTCGCTTGTCTCAGCGATGATGTCGGCGACCTTGTCAAATGTTGCGGTCACGCTCATTTCCTTGTTCGGTGGTAGCTTGGCCGAAGCTATAGAAAAATCCGGCGCAAAAGCCAATGGCTTCTTTGCCCGGCTGTTGGCGGCAAAGCCGGTTCGAAGCCTCAAATGTGAACGCCGGGGTCAGACTGCAAGTGAATGGCGTGCGGTGCCGGTCCCGAAGTAGCCGTCAAATGCAGAGGCAATCGAGCGGACAAATGGCTGTCCCTTCGGCGTAATCTGGAAAAGACCGCCGGAAAATCCGATCATGCCGTCGGTATCGCATCCCGCCAGATATTCGGCTTCATCAAGAATGTTCTCGGCTTCGCCGCCGAATTCATGCCGGATCGTGGCGAAAGAGAAAGCGAAATCACACATCAGAAGCTCGATGATGCGGGCGCGGATACGGTCTTCCGTCGACAGTTCGAAACCGCGCGCCACCGGCAATTGGCCAAGATTGGCCTGCCGCTGGTATTCGCCTGTGGATGGCTGATTCTGGATGTAACCCTGGGGCAGCTGGCCGATTGAAGATGCGCCCATGCCAATCAGGGCGCCGGCTGTGTCGCTGGTATAGCCCTGGAAATTGCGGCGCATGGTGCCGGAGGCCGCAGCAATCGCAAGGCTGTCGCACGGCAAGGCGAAATGATCGATGCCGATTGCGGTGTATCCCGCCGATGTGAGCGAGGAGGCGGCGCGGTTCATCTGGGCGAATCGCTCGGTCAGGTCCGGCAACACCGATTCATCGATCATTTTCTGGTGGGTTTTCATCCACGGAACATGGGCGTAGCCGAAAAGTGCGATTCGGTCCGGCTCAAGCGTCAGGACCTGCTTGATGGTGCGGTCGACGGAGTTGCGGGTCTGATGCGGCAGGCCGTAGAGCACATCGCAATTGACGGATTTCACACCGCGGGCGCGCACCTGCTCGACGACTTCGCGGGTCTGCTCGAATGTCTGTTCGCGATTGATCGCCTTCTGCACCTGTTCGTCGAAGTCCTGGACTCCGATAGATGCTCGGGTCAGTCCGATTTCTGCCAGGGCATCATATTTTTCGGCGGTCAGGTCGTTGGGATCCATCTCGACGCTGATCTCGGCGTCCGGATCGAAATTGAAGCGGCTGCGCAGCATCTTGTTCAGCGCAACCATGTCTTCGGGATGCAACATCGTAGGTGAGCCGCCGCCCAGGTGAAGTGCCGTGACCCTGCAGCCCGGATCAACCAGGCCGGAAATCGTTTCCATCTCGTTTTCGAGGGCTGTCAGATAGGTTTTCAGCGGTTCGTATTTGAGGGTCTGCTTGGTGTTGCAGCCACAGAACCAGCAAAGGCGGTCGCACCATGGAATGTGGATGTAGAGAGACAGCGTCTGGCCGGGCGTCAGCTGGCGCAGCCAGCGGGCGTAAACATCGCCATCTATACCGGTATGGAAATGCGGTGCGGTCGGGTAGCTGGTGTAGCGTGGTGCCGGGCCGCCGTGCTTGAGGATGAAGTCTTTTTGCATATTGCTGTCTCTCTCGTATCACGCCATACATTGCCTGCTGGCAGCTTTGCCGCCTTGACTTTGATCAAACCGCGCTGTTGTTTGAGCGCGAACCCAATGGTGCCTGACTGGCCTGTGCCGCGGTGTTGCAGAGCGCGAAGGGTAAGTGGTCTGAGCGCCAAAGAGGACCTGATGGACGCGAAGCGCAAAGACATCCACAATTCCGACATTCCTGCGCTTTGCCGGGCCTGCGAGGCGCGGCACAGAGGCGTGTGCGGGGCGTTGTCGACAGATCAGCTTGTCAATCTCAACAAGCACGCGACCCGCAAACGGGTCGATTCCGGGATAGAACTGATCGGCGAAACCGAGCAGGCAGACAGCTACGCCAATATCATCTCCGGGGTGGTGAAACTGACGAAGATGATGGCCGATGGCCGGCAGCAGATCGTCGGGCTGCAATTTGCACCGGATTTCCTCGGGCGGCCGTTCCGCTCGGACAGCGGGATCACGGCAGATGCCGCGACCGAAGTGAATGTCTGCAGTTTTCCCAGGACCATGATCGAACGCATGATACGGGAAACGCCCGAGCTCGAGCACAAATTGCTGGAGCAGACGCTCAAGGAACTCGACGAGGCGCGTGACTGGATGCTGACGCTGGGGCGCAAGACTGCTTCAGAGAAGGTCGCAAGTTTCCTGTATCTGATTGCCACCCATGTCGATCCGGAACTGGATTCCGATGCGGTCAGTTTTGAACTGCCGCTGACGCGCTCCGACATTGCCGACTTCCTCGGGCTGACGATCGAAACCGTGAGCCGGCAGTTGACGAAACTGCGCAAGGACGGGGTCATCGTGATCCAGAACAACCGGCAGGTTGATATCCCCGACATGAACAGGCTGGCTGAAAGAGCGTCGCAGTAGTCTCGCGCACATCTCCTTGTTGCTGTCTTCATACTGTTTGCCGGGCGAATCCGGTCTCGGGGAGGCATGTGCTTCCACCGGCCTGATCGATGTTTTGCCGAAGAATCTTGCTGGCTTCGAGCCGATAATGGGCGATTTGCCAAAAAAATGCATTTTCTTTCGTCCTAGAACAGTCGGTGCGGTTGCTGGTTTGATGCCCGTTCCAGCGGCACGGAACATGGTGTCCTGCCGTCGTTGAGAAGACCAAAAAATGTGTGATAAACGAGCAAATAGAGTGTGTTAGCATTCTATCTCGTAAATATATTCGTTGTGGACATTCTGTGTTTCCCCAATATTTGCCTTCAGGCGAGTATTCGCGGCGTTTTTTGGCCCGTTGCGGGCAAAAAATCGGGGGTTGTGTTGTCTTGCCGTAGGGGCGAAATTGCTACTATACAGGAGTTACTAAAGTAGCCGGGGAAGACCATTGAGGGCTTGATGCTATCCGCTCTGATCCAGAAGTTTGACAAGCTGGGCAATGAATTGCTCCTTGCCGTTCGTCGTGGTGATGAAGACGAGATCAATCGCGTTGACGCGCAGCTTCAGCCGCTAACACGCCGCATCTTTGAATTTGAAGCCTCCGATTACAACGAGATCATGGCGCAGATCGCCTTCTTCAATCGGCTTGCGATGAAGAACTGCGAGGATGACAGCAGTGTAAGACGCTACACGGCGATGATGTCGACATTGTTTGTCCGCTACCTGGAGCCCAAAGACGGACCGAAGCCGGTGGCGGCGAAAAGGGAATTGCCCCCGTTGTTCGAAGGCTATGATCCGTCGCTGCAGGAACTCGTTCTGGATTCGCTGGAAGAGCGCGTTGCGGCGTTCGATCTCGATTATCGCTATATCTACTGTAACCAGCGCAATGCCGAGTTTCACAACAAGCGTCCCTCCGATTTCATCGGCAAGCACCTGCTCGACATGATCGACCAGAAACGTTTCCTGACCCGGGCGAAGCCGCGCATCGACCAGTGCTTTGGCGGGGCCCGCATTTCCTACACCTATGAAGCTGCCGATGCACATGGGCGGTTGTTCGAGATCAATTGCCGGATGACACCGCTGACCGGGCCGGATCAGGCCATTGCCGGTGCTGTGCTGATCCTGAACATGCAGCCGATGTTTGCCCGTACCGCCTGAAGGCCAGTCAGGGAATTCCGTGACCGACCCCGATTTGAATGCCGCCCTGGGTTTCTTGGTGCAGCAGGTGGTCGGCTGAGCTTTTTCACATTGCTTGGGTTGCGCCCTTTGCGAGGCGTGCCCGTTGAAACCGAAACAGTGGATACAGGCTGTTGACGTTTACGTGCACGTCAGTATTTGCTAGGAAACAATGCAAATCCTGTCGCATCCCGGCTCGACTTCATGCGCGTCATTTGCCAAACAGGATGTAACGGCCGCGAGGCCAGCCGGTGTGTCCGGAGAGCGGGCGGATCTGCCCGAGCTTCCAGTTCGAAACACCGGTCCTGATGTTGAATTGTATTTGTGCGTCTGCCTCGCCAGGGCGTCGCCGGATCAAAGAGGTGAGGACGTCCGATGACTGATGTGAATGAGCTTCCCGAGCGCGAGAGCATGGAATTCGATGTTGTGATCGTGGGCGCGGGGCCCGCTGGCCTTTCGGCCGCGATCCGGCTCAAGCAGGTCAATCCCGAGCTGACGGTTGTCGTGCTGGAAAAGGGCGGCGAAGTCGGCGCGCACATTCTCTCCGGTGCGGTGGTTGACCCGATCGGCATCGACAAGCTCATTCCCGATTGGCGCGACGATCCTGACCATCCGTTCAAGACACCGGTCAAGTCGGACCATTTCCTCGTGCTTGGGCCGGCCGGATCGATCAGGCTGCCCAACTTCCTGATGCCGCCGCTGATGAACAATCACGGCAACTACATCGTCTCGCTGTCCAATGTGACCAAGTGGCTTGGCGATCGCGCCGAGGCGCTGGGCGTGGAAATCTATCCGGGGTTCGCTGCCACTGAAGTCCTGACCGACGAAAACGGCGCCGTGATCGGTGTGGCGACTGGCGACATGGGCGTGGAGCGCAACGGCGAGCCCGGCCCGAACTATGCCCGCGGCATGGCGCTTCTGGGCAAATATGTGCTCATCGGCGAAGGTGTGCGCGGCTCGCTGGCCAAGCAGCTGATTTCGAAATTCAAGCTGGACGAGGATCGTGAGCCGCAGAAATACGGTATCGGCCTGAAGGAGCTCTGGCAGGTCAAGCCTGAGCACCACAAGCCGGGGCTGGTGCAGCATTCGTTCGGCTGGCCGCTGGATCTGAAAACCGGCGGCGGCTCGTTCCTCTACCACCTCGAGGACAACCAGGTGGCGGTCGGCTTTGTCGTTCACCTCAATTACAAGAACCCCTGGCTCTCACCGTTTGAAGAATTCCAGCGTTTCAAGACCCATTCGGCGATTGCGCCGGTTTTCGAGGGCGCCAAGCGGCTCGGTTATGGCGCGCGCGCCATTTCGGAAGGCGGCTGGCAGTCAGTGCCCAAGCTCGTTTTCCCGGGCGGCGCGCTGATCGGTTGCTCGGCCGGTTTCGTCAACGTCGCCCGCATCAAGGGATCGCACAATGCAGTGCTGTCGGGAATGATGGCGGCGGAACATGCCGCCGAAGCCATCGCCGCCGGCCGTGCCCAGGATACGCTGGATGGCTATGACGCGGAATGGCGCACATCGGAAATCGGCAAGGACCTGAAAAAGGTGCGCAACGTCAAGCCGCTGTGGTCGAAGCTTGGAACCATCGGCGGCGTGGCCCTGGGCGGCCTCGACATGTGGCTCAACACCCTGTTCGGCATCTCGCCCTTTGGCACGATGAGCCACGGCAAGCCTGACTACGCAGCCCTTGAACCGGCTTCACAGCACAACAAGATCGACTACCCGAAGCCGGATGGTGTGCTGACCTTCGACCGGTTGTCCTCGGTGTTCTTGTCCAACACCAACCACGAGGAAGACCAGCCGGTGCACCTGCAGCTCAAGGATCCTGCGTTGCAGAAGAGCTCCGAGCTGGAAGTCTATGGCGGCCCGTCCAACCGGTATTGCCCGGCGGGTGTCTATGAATGGGTGGAAACCGACGGCGAGCCGACCTTCGTGATCAACGCGCAGAACTGCGTGCACTGCAAGACCTGCGACATCAAGGACCCGAACCAGAACATCAACTGGGTGCCGCCACAGGGCGGCGAAGGGCCGGTGTATACCAACATGTAAGGGGATTTGGCGCGGGGCGTGTATTCAGCAAGCCGCGCCGCCATCCTGACAAAACAGCAAAAAGGCGGGATTTGATCATCCCGCCTTTTTGCGTGCGCTACTGAAACGCGGTTTCGAAGAAGCTTCTGAGCTTGCGTGAATGCAGCCGTTCAGGTGGCATGGCGGCGAGTTTCTGCATCGCCAGCAACCCGATCTGCAGATGCTGGTTGACCTGCGTCTTGTAGAAGGCTGACGCCATGCCGGGCAGCTTGAGTTCGCCATGCAGCGGCTTGTCGGAGACGCAGAGCAGGGTGCCGTAGGGCACGCGGAAGCGGAAGCCGTTGGCCGCGATGGTGGCCGATTCCATGTCCAGTGCAATCGCGCGTGATTGCGACAGCCGCTGCACCGGGCCGCGCTGATCGCGCAGTTCCCAGTTGCGGTTGTCGATGGTGGCGACGGTGCCGGTGCGCATGATGCGCTTGAGATCGTAGCCATCGAGCCCGGTGACTTCGGCGACAGCCTCCTGGACGGCGACCTGCACTTCGGCCAGCGCCGGGATCGGCACCCAGGCAGGCAGGTCGTCATCAAGCACATGGTCCTCGCGCACATAGGCGTGGGCGAGCACGTAGTCGCCGAGGTTCTGGCTGTTGCGCAGGCCTGCGCAGTGTCCCAGCATCAGCCAGGCATGCGGGCGAAGAACGGCGATGTGGTCGGTGATGGTCTTGGCGTTGGACGGGCCGACGCCGATATTGACCATGGTTATGCCGCCATGGTTCTTGCGCTTGAGATGATAGGCGGGCATCTGCGGCAGCCGCGGCGGGGCAACCCCTTCGGTGGGGCTGCCCTCTCCAGCCGGCGTGATCAGATTGCCGGGCTCGACGAAGAACTCGTAATCATGATCGCCTTCGGCCATCAGTGAGCGGGCATGTTCGCAGAATTCGTCGATGTAGAACTGGTAGTTGGTAAACAGCACGAAATTCTGGAAATGGTCCGGCGCCGTCGCGGTGTAGTGCGACAGGCGCGCCAGCGAATAGTCGATGCGCTGGGCCTTGAACGGCGCCAGCGGCAGCAATTCCCCGGGACCGGGTTCATAGAGCCCGTTGACGATTTCATCGTCGGTGGTGGCAAGGTCCGGCGTGTCGAACAGGTCGCGCAACGGCATGTCGAGCTTTTCAGCCACTGCCGCCTCGACGTAAGCGCCTTCGCCAAAGGCAAAATGCAGCGGGATCGGCGTTTCGGATTCCGAGATCGTCAGCGAGCCGCCATGATTGCGCAGCAGCAATTCGAACTGCGTAGTCAGGTAGCTGCGGAACAGCGCTGGCCGGGTGATGGTTGCAGCGTAGCGGCCCGGCGAGACAACGTGGCCGTAAGACAGCCGTGAATCGACCTTGCCGAAGGATGTCGTCTCGAGGCTGATCTGCGGATAGAAGGCGCGATAGCGGCCTGCAGGTTTCTCGGTGGCAAGGCCCTGGAAGGCCTCGCACAAAAAGCGGGTGTTGCGATCATAAATGGCTTCAAGAGCCGCAACCGCACTTGCCGCATCGGAATATTCCTGCGGTTCGACCGGATCGGGTGAAATGAAGCCGTTGGTGGTGTGTGAAGAGATTCGCTGGTTCATGCATCGTTATATACGAGAAAATATTGCAAGGAAAAGACGATCAGTGCCGAAAGGACTTTTAGCCGGATGGGTGGGTATCGCCACAGCCCGTGCTGTCCGCCTGATCCGGCCCCGCGCCGAGCTTAGTTGCTGTTCCGCTTCAGGCTGACATAGAGAACATATCCGGCCCCTGACAGGCCTGGACCCTTGTCGCCGGTCTGGGCGTAGGCAAAGGCGCCGACCGGGCCCACCAGAAAGCTGACGAGAGCGGTCATGCGCAGCAGGGTGGTGATGGAATGTTGGATACGGATACTCATGAAATCAATCCTTTGAAGCCGGTCTCAGCGCGAAGCGGTGCAGTTCAGGTCGGGGTGAAAAACGCAGGCGTCGATGACGCCGTTGTGCCAGCCATGCCGGCGACGCTCGTTATTGGCGACGGCGGCAGCCATCAGCAGCGCAAAGATCAGAAAGACCAGGCAGATGATGATGAAGCGTCGTGCAATGGTGCTCATGCGTCTTGTTCCCTTCTTGTGGGATCAACATTCGCATTTGCTGGCTGAACGGCACCTGAGGTGGGCGTTCATCTGGCGTTCAAAGAGATTAACCGCAGCACGGGGAAGGGGGGCTGGCATGTCGCCGGCGAGGCGGGAATGGCGCATTTTCCGGATGAAAGCGGCGCGAATTCTTTACCAATTGGTCATTGTAACGGCCAAATAGGCGGCCGTGATGTCAGGTTTTATGACATTTTAAAGTCGCGCCATTCATATTCGGCCATGCTAATTTAAAGGCGCGGGAAATGCGACGGCATTCTGAGAGCAGCACAGGCGACCAACTTCACCGGCCGACACTTGATCGGCTGCTCAGGTTCGATCGCTATACCGAAGAGCGGTATGAGGCTGAGCACGGCATGGAACGGGTCGCGCAGTTGCGTGATGCGGTCAATTTTGGCATTCTTCTCTATATCCTGCATGGAATATCGAAAATCATTCTGTATCCCGACAGTTACCTCATTGTGCTTCCGGTCTTGCTTTTCGTCATCGTTCCATTTGCTGTCTATTTCCATAAGTATGTCTCTGTCTTGGATTACAAGACGCGCGAAATGCTCGTGTTCGGTGGGGTTGTTCTCGCTACAATCCTCCCGATTTACATGGTTTACGATTCTCAGTACGCGTACATCTCGTATATGAATATTGATGTGCTGATTTGCATCATCTTCGGGAATGTACTGATCGCGCTTCGATTCAAGCACGCGTTTTTCTATACGCTGGTTTCGCTTGTTTTCTCGGTCGTGGCCATTGTCACGAGTTCCGTTATTGAGCCGAACCTGAAGACGGCCTTCAGTTTCCAGTTCACGACCGTCGCCATTTTGTGCCTTTATTCAAACTATCTTTTCGAGCGCCGGAGATGCCTGGATTACTGTGTCTCGCTTGAGGCTGTCCTGCGGGCGGAAGCTGCGGAAACCTCGGAGAAACAATTCCAGGTGCTGTCGAAAACCGACGCGCTCACCGGGTTGCCGAACCGGAGGTTTCTGGACGAGCAACTTGACGAGTGGGTTGTCGATAGCCGTTCGGCAGTTGTGATGATGATCGACATCGATCATTTCAAACTGTTCAATGACACGCTGGGGCACCCCGCGGGTGACGAGTGCCTCAGGGTGATCGCCGATGCTTTCAGCGAGGCATTCTCGCAACCGGATCTGTTTTGTGCACGCTTTGGCGGTGAGGAATTTACCCTCGCGGTCAGGGACGCCGAGGAAATGCAGGCCCGCCGGCTGGCGAGCAGCGTGGTCACGGCCATACAGGCGCTGCAAATTCCCCATCCGGGCCGCAATGACGGCATGGATATCGTCACCATCAGTGTGGGTGTGGCGCTGAAGCCAAAGCATGTGACGACCACACGGGAAGCTGTTCTTTCTCAAGCCGATGAGGCGCTTTACCTGGCCAAGCGCAGGGGACGAAATTGCTTCGTCATCAATGACGAGGCCTGCGAAAGCCAGATCCAGGTGAATTCTTAAGCCGGTTCTGTGCCGGCTCCGTCGTAAATTTTTCAAAGCTGCCTAAGGGGCGTACCTGTCGAGACGCGCCGCGCCTCTCAGCCCACGTTCACAGCGGCCCTTGCAGCGAATTCCGCTTGCCGTATCCCAATAGCCAAATTGGAACGATGCCGTAGATGTGCGGTTTGAGAATGCTAGAGTGTTGGCGGCGCGGGTGACCGGGCCGCAAGCAGGCAGGCAAGCGAGGGAATGACGATGACCAGCCAGACCAAACCAATCGAACTTTACTACTGGCCGACACCCAATGGCTGGAAAATAACGATCATGCTTGAGGAGCTGGGTGTTCCCTACGAGGTGAAATATATCAATATCGGCAAGGGCGAGCAGTTCGAGCCTGCCTTCCTGGCGATTGCTCCCAACAACCGGATGCCGGCGATCATCGATCCCGAAGGTCCGGGTGGAGAGCCGATTTCGGTATTTGAATCGGGCGCCATCCTGCAATATCTCGGTCGCAAGTTCGCCAGGTTCTATCCGTCGGACGAGCGGGCGCGCACCGAAGTTGACCAATGGCTGTTCTGGCAGATGGGTGGGCTGGGGCCGATGGCCGGCCAGGCGCACCATTTCCGCCAATACGCGCCCGAACAGGTTCCCTATGCGATCGAGCGCTACACCAACGAGGTCAACCGGCTTTACGGGGTGATGGACAGGCGGCTTGCCGACCGGGCGTTCCTGGCCGGGGACTATTCGATTGCCGACATGGCGGCCATTGGCTGGGTCAGGCCTTACAAGAACCAGGGCCAGGAGCTTGCGGATTTTCCCAATCTCAAGCGCTGGTTCGACACGTTGATGGCAAGGCCGGCAGTGGAGAAGGGATGCAGCATCGGCATCGAGTACCGCAGGAACCTGGCGGACGACAAGGATGCGCAGAAAGTGCTGTTCGGCCAGAAAGCCCAATAAGCGCATTGCCGCAGAAAGACCCGGATAGAGAAAGACCCGCGCGGAGATGCCTGCGCGGGTCTCTTCAATGTCTGCGGCGCAGATACGCGGATTACATCTTGGTCCAGTTTTGCGACCGGCACAAAATGCCCAGCACGCAGCCCTTCATCTTCATGTTCTTGCCGGAAATGGTGGCCGAGCCGGAATAGGTCTTGTCGTTTGCCGGATCGGTGATCTTGCCGGAATAGCCGCTGCCATCGGCTTTCAGCTTGCCGATGCGTTTGCCGGCATGCTTGCCGGTTTTCAGCTGCACGCAGTAAGAGCCGCCGCACGACGAGATCGCCGCGGTTTCGCCACTCTGTGTTTTCCAGTTGCCTTCGATGGCATCTGCAAGCGCCGGAGCAGTCATGGCGGCGACAAGCGCGCCAGCTGCAATCAAATTGCGGATCATTGTGTTCCTCCCAAGGATAAACGCGCTTCCTCCAGCGCATTTCTTACTTAACTCGCATTTACGTAAACGTAAACTGGCATTTCGAGGCGGCAGAGCGGCTTCCAAAGCGGTTGTCCCGGGGGCGGATTCTGCTCGTTCTTTTTGTGCATCGTTCGGATTTGCAGAAAATGCGATGCATGTTTGGTTAGCCGTCCGTAACTTTTTTGCCGCGGCCAAAAATGCGGAATCTGGTCACTCCGGCCGGAACGCAACGGCTTCGATGTTTAACAAAATCGCAAATTTACCAAGCGTTTGGACTTTGTTCGTTTCCAGTTAAGCATGCAATTTAACTCGCTTTTTAGTCGATAACGGCACACTCCAATCCAACAAGACAGCGCCGGGCCAAACCGGACGCAAGCATCATTGAGACGGCTTCTCAGGAGCTGACAGGGACAACGAAACAAACGTAATTACAGGGACTGAAACAATGGCACGTTACGAAATTCACGATCAGGATCAGGCAATCATCGGCGGCGAAGCCAAGGCCGACGTTTTCTGCGAAATGGGTCTGATGTATGCGACCGGACGCGAATGCGAAGTCGATTACATCGCCGCGCACAAGTGGCTCAACATTGCCGCCATCAAGGGCTCGGACCGGGCCGCTACATTGCGCGCCGAACTGGCCGAAAGCATGAGCAAGGCCGAACTTGCGAGCGCCCTGCGTGCAGCACGCGAATGGATGACCATGCATTGATCGGGGCATTGATCGGGGTTTTGACCCCGGCATCGGGCCGAATAGGCCATTGCGGGGCAGGGCGTCCGTCTGGATCGCCAGATGCCGCAATCCCGAAGACCTTACCTCGAGGGGAACGAGGCGGGGGCCATAACTCCGGACAAGACGGAGAGGCTTTCATATAGGCCGCGATTGACCATAACCGGTCGTTCGCGGCCTTTTGTTTTGGTTTGCTGTCTGTAGCTCAATCCAGTTCCGCGACGACTTCCGCCAGCGCGGTCTCGAACAGGCTGATTTCCGCGTCCGGTCCGGTCGATATGCGAACGCAGCGATTGAGGGGGGCTACGCCGGGCATGCGGATGAAGACACCGCGGCTGACCAGGCTGTCGAGAATGGCCTTGGCGTAACCCGCATCGCGACCGCAATCGATGGTGACGAAATTGGTGGCCGAGGGGATCGGCGTGAAACCGTGGGCTTGCGCGATTGCCGCGATCCGCTCGCGCGAACTCTCAACCTCGGCAAGGATATGGGCCAGCCAATCCTGGTCCTTCAGCGCGGCACGCGCTGCCGCCTGGCCGAGGCGGTTGACGCCAAAATGGTTTCGCACCCGGTGAAACATCGACACTGTTTGCTCCACACCAAAAACATAGCCAACGCGCTGGCCGGCCAGGCCATAGGCTTTCGAGAAGGTGCGGAAGCGGAGCACGTTGGGCATGTCTGCCAGATCCGCGACAGCGGGCCGGGCGGCTGCCGGGGCGGTTTCCCCATAGGCCTCGTCGAGCACCAGCATGGTTGTTTCGGGCAGGGCCCGGGCGAATTCGGTCACCGCGTCGGCCGAATGCCAGGTGCCCATCGGGTTGTCGGGGTTGGAGAGATAGACCAGGGACGCGTTTTCGCGGCGTACCGCGTCGAGCAACGCGTCGAGATCCTCATGGTCATCGCGGTAAGGCACGGTTACGAGCCTGCCGCCAAAGCCCGCGACATGGAAATTGAAGGTCGGGTACGCACCAAGCGAGGTGACGACCGCGGTGCCCGGTTCGACGATCAATCGGACGATCAGGCCCAGCAGCCCGTCAATACCTTCGCCCACGACCACCCGTTCGGGCGCCAGTTCAAGATGCGCGCCAAGCGCCATGCGCAGATCATGGTTCTCCGGATCGGCGTATCGCCAGCTCAGCGGCGCTTCGCGGGCAATCGCCTCGATCACCGAGGGCGCCGGGCCGAAGCCGTTCTCGTTGGCGCCGATCCGGGCAACGAAGGCTGCGCCACGCGCACGCTCCTGGGTTTCCGGTCCGACAAACGGCACGGTGGGCGGCAGGGATTGGGCAAGAGCGGTGAAACGGGAAATAGCAGGCATGGCGGGATTTGTCCTGTGTCGGTGGTGAAAAAGCCCTAGCGGCAACGCAAGGCCGCTTCAAGCTTTGGTGAAAGGTTTTGCAGTCCCGCGCCGTGGAGGTTAACACCTATGCGGTCCCGATCTTCAAGTGAGTCCGCCATCTTGCCTCCCTTTGCCGAAACCATTCTTGTCGTCTTCACGCTGATTGCCATCGGTTACGGGACGGCGGCGTTCCGGGTGCTCAAGCCCACTACGGGGGACGGGCTTTCGGATTTCGTGTTCACCATTGCCGTGCCGCTCTTGCTGTTTCGCACGATTGCCACGGCGAGTTTCGATCATGGTGCGCCGTGGGCGTTGTGGGCGACCTATTTTACTTCGATTTTCGTGACCTGGAGTTCGGCGCACGGGATCATACGGTCAGGCTTTGGCCGTGATGCGCGTTCGGGTGTGGTCGCCGGGGTGACGGCCGGGTTTTCCAACCTGGTGCTTCTGGGCATTCCGTTCATGTCGGGCATCTATGGCGAGCCAGGGCTGGCGATCCTGTCGCAGATCGTGTCGATCCATCTGCCGATCATGATGGGTGCCTCGATCATCCTGTTTGAATGGGCGCTGAAGCGGGATGGCGCGGCGGCCGCGCCGAAATCGGTTGTTGCGCTCGTGTCCGGTTTCTTGCGCCAGCTTGTCTCCAATCCGCTGATCATCGGTATTCTCTGTGGGCTGGCGGTCCGGCTTTCCGGCCTCGATATTCCCGGTGTCGCGGACCGGGTGATTGCCACGCTGGCCGGTGTCGCGGGGCCGCTGGCGCTGTTTGCGATGGGGGTCTCGCTGCGCGGTTATGGTATTCGCGGGCAGGTGAGCCAGGCGCTGGCGCTGGTGTCGCTGAAGCTGTTTTTGATGCCGGCGGTGGCGCTCGGCATGGCGTTGCTGCTTGGTCTGCCGGAACTGCAGGCCAAGGTCGTGGTTGCGGCGGCATCCCTGCCGGCCGGGGTCAACTCGTGGCTGATCGCCAATCGGCTGGGAACGGGGCAACGGCTTGCCTCGACCTCGATGACCATTGGCACGGCGATGGCCGCGGCATCGACCGGCATCTGGCTGTTCATCGCGGAAGCGATGTTCTGAAGTTTGCCTAAATTAGCCTGTGGCGCGTTGTTTCGCTTTCGTTTGTTTTCTTTTGACATTCGCTATTGTTTCGAATTAGAAAATTCAGACAAGATGCGCGCGACAGGGGATGCCAATGACGGATGAAAAGCTCTACGACGTTTTCGTCATTGGCGGGGGTATCAATGGATGTGGCATCGCCCGCGACGCCATCGGGCGCGGCTATTCGGTATTCCTGGCTGAAATGAACGATCTGGCTTCGGGAACCTCGTCCTGGTCTTCAAAGCTCATTCACGGCGGCTTCCGCTATCTTGAATATTATGAGTTCCGGCTGGTGCGGGAAGCGCTGAGCGAACGTGAAGTGCTTCTGGCCAATGCGCCGCATATCATCTGGCCGCTCAGGTTCGTGCTGCCGCATCACACCGACATGCGGCCGGCATGGCTGCTCAGGCTCGGCCTGTTCCTTTACGATCATATCGGCACGCGCAAGCTGTTGCCGGGCACCAAGACGGTGGATCTGAAGACGTCGCCGGTGGGTAAGCCGCTCAAGCCGCTGTTCTCAAAAGGCTTCGAGTATTCCGACTGCTGGGTCAACGATGCGCGCCTTGTGGTTCTGAATGCGCGGGATGCGGCGGACCGGGGTGCAGTGGTCCGGACCCGTACCGAAGTGGTTTCGGCGCAGCGCAAGGACGGGATCTGGGAGGTGACGATTGCCGACCGGACAACCGGCACACAGGAAACGATCAAGGCCCGGCTGATCGTCAACGCGGGCGGACCGTGGGTGGACCGCATCCTGTCCGGCGTGGTCGGGTGCAAGGACGCGCACAATGTACGGCTGGTGCAGGGCAGTCACATCGTGGTGCCGAAACTGCATGATCATGACCGGGCCTACATCTTCCAGAACGGCGACGGGCGGATCATCTTCGCGCTGCCTTACGAGGAGGATTTCACCCTGATCGGCACCACCGACCAGGATTACACCGGCGATCCGAAAGATGTCGCGATCACCGATGCCGAAATCGATTATCTGTGTGCGGCGGCAAGCGAGTATTTCGCCAAGCCGGTCGAGCGTTCCTCCATCGTCTGGAGCTATTCCGGCGTGCGGCCGCTTTATGATGACGGCGCGTCGGCGGCGCAGGAGGCCACGCGCGACTATGTGCTCAAGCCGGATCCGGCCGAGGGGGCGCCGCTGCTCAACATTTTCGGCGGCAAGATAACCACCTACCGCAGGCTGGCGGAATCGATGCTGGAGCTGATCGAGGCCCGGATTGGCAGGAAGGCCGCGCCCTGGACGCATCGGGCGGCATTGCCGGGCGGTGATTTCCCTGCTGACGGGTTTGATGCCCTGGTTGCGAAATTGCTGGCAGACTATCCGCTGCTGGATCCGCAGCAGGGCCGACGGTATGTCCGCCAGTATGGCACGAAGGCGTGGGTGCTGCTTGGCGATGCCAAGACACGCGAGGATCTCGGCCAGCATTTCGGCTATGGTCTTTATGCGCTGGAAGTGGATTACCTGATCGCGCATGAATGGGCGATGGAAGCGTCGGACGTGATCTGGCGGCGGACCAAGCGGGGAATTCGTCTCGACAAGGAGCAGGTGGCCGCGCTCGAGGACTATATGGCTCAAAAACGCACGGCATAGATTCTGCACCGCCAGCGGCAAGGGTTTTCGCAACGGGCGAATCCGGGTCAAATGCGGCCAATATGGGAGGACGTCATGAGCGGATATATTCTCGCGATCGATCAGGGCACGACATCGAGCCGCGCCATTGTGTTTGACGGTGACATGCGCATCGCCGGCGTGGGCCAGAAGGAATTCACGCAGATCTATCCGCAATCGGGCTGGGTTGAACACGATCCGGAGGAAATCTGGAAAACTGTTGTCTGGTCGGTCCGGCAGGCTTTGAAAAAGGCCGGCCTCGAGGCCACTGACATCTCAGCGATCGGCATCACCAACCAGCGCGAGACCGTGGTGGTGTGGGATCGCGAAACCGGAAAGCCGATCCACAACGCGATCGTCTGGCAGGACCGCCGGACTGCATCTTACTGCGAAAAGCTCAAGCGGCAGGATCTGGAAAAGACCTTTACCCGCAAGACCGGGCTGCTGCTTGATCCGTATTTCTCCGGCACGAAACTGTCGTGGATGCTGGCCAACGTGAAGGGGACGCGGGCGCGGGCAGCGCGTGGCGAACTGTGTTTCGGCACCATCGACACATTCCTGATCTGGCGACTGACCGGCGGCAAGTCTTTCGTCACCGACGCGACCAATGCGTCGCGCACGCTGATGTTCAATATCGGCACTCAGGAGTGGGACGAGGAGCTGCTGAAGATATTGCGGATCCCGGCCAGGATGCTGCCGGAAGTGAAGGATTGTGCTGCGGATTTCGGGGTTACCGAGAAGTCGTTGTTTGGGGCCGAAATTCCGATCCTCGGCGTGGCGGGAGACCAGCAGGCGGCAACCATCGGTCAGGCCTGTTTCGAGCCGGGCATGCTGAAATCGACCTATGGAACCGGATGTTTCGCGTTGCTCAACACCGGCGAGGACATGGTGCGATCGAAAAACCGGCTGTTGACCACCGTCGCCTACCGGCTCGACGGCAAGGTCACCTATGCGCTGGAAGGCTCCATCTTCATTGCGGGTGCGGCGGTGCAGTGGTTGCGCGACGGCATCAAGGTGATCAAGAAGGCCGAGCACAGCGGCGACCTGGCGGCTGAAGCCGACCCCAACCAGGAGGTTTACCTGGTGCCCGCATTCACAGGGCTGGGCGCACCGCACTGGGATGCCGAGGCGCGTGGGGCAATCTACGGCATGACACGCAATACGGGGCCGGCGGAATTTGCCCGCGCGGCGCTGGAGGCGGTCTGTTACCAGACGCGCGACCTGCTCGATGCGATGCACAAGGACTGGAAGAGGTCGGAGGCCGACACAGTGCTTCGGGTTGATGGCGGCATGGTGGCATCGGACTGGACCATGCAGCGGCTGGCCGACATTCTCGACGCGCCGGTCGACCGGCCGGTGATCCTCGAGACCACGGCGCTGGGTGCGGCCTGGCTTGCGGGCCAGCGGGCCGGCGTCTGGCCCAGACAGAAGGCCTTCGCCAAGGCCTGGAAGCTCGACAGGCAGTTCAAGCCGGAGATGGACGACAAGACCCGCACCGCCAAGCTGAAAGGCTGGCGCGACGCGGTGCGGCGGACGCTGAGTTAGGGCAGTCTGGTATCGCGTGCGGTAAGACAGGCGGTCTTTGCAGATTGTCTGCATGTCTGTAGCCTGTGTTTGCCCCGAGCAACGGTCAGGAGAAGTGATGCCGGATGCAAGCCCCCGTTTCGTCGATTTGAATGGGCACCCCTTTCACTATCTCGAGTGGGGCAGGGCGGATGCGCCTGTGCTGCTGTTCCTGCACGGATTTCCCGAGTACAGCGCGGCATGGAGCGAGATCGCGGAGCGGTTTGCGGGAGACTATCATTGCATTGCGCCCGATCAGCGCGGGTTCGGCCAGAGCTGGGCTCCGCTTGAGGTTGAAGCCTACGAGATGCGCGAACTGGTCGGGGACATGGCGGCACTGATCGGTGCCCTGGGCCAAAAGGTCACGGTTGTCGGACATGACTGGGGTGCGGCGGTGGCCTATGGGCTGGCGATGTTCCGTCCGGACCTGGTGTCGCGGCTCATCATCATCAACGGTGTGCACCCTGCGCCGTTTCAGCGTGAGCTGGCGGACGGAGGCGCGCAGACCAGCGCCTCTCAATACATACGATTCCTTCGCGCCGAAGGCTCCGAAGACAAGCTCTCCGCGGGTGATTTCGAAGGGCTGATGAAACTGTTTTCCGCGAACATGGATCTGGGCTGGCTGACAGGGGAACGGCTCCGCCAGTACAAGGCCGAATGGTCCCGCCCCGGCCGGCTGCAGGCGATGATCAACTGGTACCGTGCCTCGCCGTTGCAGGTGGCCCTGCCGGGTGAGCCGCTAAATGATGTTCCGGTGTTTCAGAAAGCCAAGCTTCAGGTGCAGTGCCCGCATCTCTTGATCTGGGGCGATGACGACACCGCCCTGCTGCCCGAATGCATCGACGGGCTGGATGCGTATGCTGCCGATCTGACGGTTGAGCATGTTGCCGGCGCCGATCACTGGATTTGCCACCAGAAGCCGGATCTGGTCGCCGGGCTGATCAGGTCATGGCTCGAGGCGCTGCCGGAATAGCTTGCCCGCTTTGAGAGCCGCGTTGACAGCCGTGCGAACCGGATCGATCAATCCTGTTTCCTGAAGCCCGTCATGCGTCTACAATTTGTCCAAGCAAATCCCGATTGCAGATCTCGAGAAGGAACAATGCAATGGAGCTTGGTGCATTCTCACTCAGTCTTGCCGTCAAGAATCTGGCGGTATCGAGAGCGTTTTACGAGAAACTCGGATTTCAGGCCTTTGGCGGGGATGCGGCGCAGGGCTGGCTGATCCTGCACAATGGCGGCTGCGTGATCGGCCTGTTTGAAGGCATGTTCGAGAAGAACATGCTGACCTTCAATCCGGGCTGGCGGGAGAAGGCCGAGCCGCTCGAGGAATTTACCGATGTCCGGGAATTGCAGAAGCAGTTGAAAGCCAACGGTGTGGAGTTCAAGGCGGAGGCTGACGAGGGCAGCACCGGACCTGCGAGCTTCATGATCATGGATCCGGACGGCAATCCGATCCTTGTGGATCAGCACCGCTGAATGGCGCTTCGATCGGCTTGAGGTTGCAATATCCCAAATTGCCCGTTTCTTGCCATTCTGATTCCGGCGAGCGCTTGAGGGCTTTGGTTCTAAATGCATTCAAGCGATCGCGCATATTTTCTGTTGCAGCGGCAAAGCGCATTCAGGTCGTCTTGTTGCCTGTGTTCGTGACCAATTTCAGCTGAAACTCCTGACATGCCTGGCGTGGCCGTGACTGACAGAAGTCTTTCGGCCACGGGGCATGGCGGGTTTCCTGAGATCTTGATTCCGATATTCACTGCACGGGTGTGATTTATCTTGCATTCAAGCAGGTGCGAATATTCGGTTCTTGTGGATACTGAGCCTTACTCGATAAAGCTGACGGTAACGCCGGGCGTCACCATGCCGGCGAGTTCTTCCGCATCCCAGTTGGTCAGGCGCACGCAGCCGTGGCTCTGGGTCTTGCCGATGGTCGAGGGTTCCGGTGTCCCGTGGATGCCGTATGTCGGTTTGGACAGGGCGATCCAGATCGTGCCAACCGGGCCGTTCGGTCCGGGTGGAACCTGCAGGATCTTGTCGTTGTCACCCTGCTTGAAATTGATCTTCGGGTTGTAGGTGTAGCCGGGATTGTGCGCCACCCGTTCGATGGTCACTTCACCGGAGGGCGAGGGGGTGTCGCTTGAACCGATGGTGGCGGGGTAGGCGGCGATCAGCTTGCCTGCCGCATCATAGGCGCGAACCTGCTTGCGGGCCTTGTCGGCGACGATGCTGGTGACCGAACCGGTCTTCTTCTCTCCGGTTGCCACCACCTTGATCTGTACTCCGGGCAGGGTGAAATCAACGCCGGGATTGAGCGCCTTGAGATAGGCTTCATCCATGTGGAAACGTTCGGCGAGCATCTCTGACGTCGACGTGTAGGCCAGACGTTCCAATTGCGCTTTCTCGGCGTAATCGGCGGGAACCGACGCGATAAAGGGGCCGGCGGCG
>Ga0209345_10001147_pt1 | contig 32400 bp, 27 predicted proteins | sample Cruoilmetagenom7_FD_187294 | JGI IMG/M metagenome (GOLD analysis project Ga0209345, IMG submission 187294) | Oil polluted marine microbial communities from Coal Oil Point, Santa Barbara, California, USA - Sample 7 (SPAdes) (version 2) | ecosystem: Environmental > Aquatic > Marine > Oil seeps ...
GTTCAATTGATTGATTCAGGTGGAGTTCGGTAGCAGGAAATGCCTGTATATTGTAGCTGGTTTCAGTTATTAGTCGTATTTGTATCATTTAAATCGTCAATAAGTTCAGCAATTGCAATAATATCTTTTACAGAAATTAAGCCCAGGCTAAGATTAACACCTAAAGAAGCTATTAAATAATTGTACTGTGATTCTGTATGATCGCGAATAGCGGCATAAAAAGTTTGCTGGGCAGCCAGCACGTCCAGACTGGTTCTCTCTCCAAGTTCAAAGCCAAGCCTGGTTGAATCCAGAGACAATCTTGCTGAACTAACCGCCTCCCTGAAGGCCTTAACGCTGGATTGAGCAAGCTCAACATTCAGGTATGCTTCGGTGAGTTCCAGGATGATAGTTTTTTCAACAGTTTTAATTTGTTCATCGCTGCTATAGACCATATTTTTTGCACTGCGAGCATTACTATTTATGCCTCCACCAGCAAATAAAGGCATATTTAACTCAGCACCAACGACATAAAAATCTGTATCAATTTTCCCAGAGCCAGCAAATGAGCTGCCATTTGTATTATTTTCCCCTGATGTTGCAATAAGATCTACTGTGGGTAATCGGCTGCTCTGGATTTTGTAGAGAGAAGATTTTGCCAGGGCATGGTCAATCCTTGAAATATTTAATCGCAGATTGGTTTTTACGGCCAGATCTGTCAAGCCTTCCAAAGGTGGAAGTTGCAAAGTTTCAATATCCAATGGTAAATCAACGGCTAATTTTTCGACATCATCAATATGTTTACCTGTTAGAGTGAATAGTTTGTGTTTTGCAATCTTGAGTTCATTTATTCTCGACATGGTACGTGCATGAACAGTATCCCGGGCGGCTTGGGCTTCGCGGGTATCACTGATGGTGGCCGTACCTAGTTCAAAATTGAGTTTAGCTCGTTGTAGCAGTTCTTCTATGGATCGTTGTTGAGTTTCTGCAACGGTCAAATTAGATTGCGCAATGATTAAATTAAGATATGCCTGGGCTACACGGCCGATTAAGGCCTGTTCCTGGCCAAGATATGTTAATTCAGCTTTTTTGATTTTCAGTTTAGCTTCAGACAGGCCGATATAGGCAGGAATATTAAAAATGGGCTGGCTTAATGCAATGCTATACCCACTTTCGTTGTACCTTGATTCGTCAGCGAAAAAACCACTTTCTGTTTCTGTGGTGTTATCGTTTATGCGAGTGAATACATTGACGTTAGCTTTTGGTAAGAGTGACGCCCAGGCTTGAGCGCGCGCTTCCTTTTCAGCATTGGTGCGATATTTAGTCGCAGAAACCGTAGTATCATACTCCAGAGCCATGTTGTAAATATCAAGAATACTGGGGATTTCCGGATAGTCTTTGGTTTGATCCTGTTCTGCCTTATCAATACCGGCCTTAACAATTCCAGCTTGTACATTACAAACCGAAAGTGTCATCAAAATCAACAGGCATAATTGAGTTTTTTTAGTTGTTAACTGAGAGTTATACTTCATTGTTTTAATTTTTCCTGATTCAACAAATAAAATAATTAAGAGACAATCAATCGTGTCCAGTAGTGGGTGTTTGGGAAGCTAATGGTTCAGCGGATGTACTCTCTTGCCGATTCGCCAGGGCACCTTGCCATAAAGAATATACAACTGGCACTACTATTAAAGTAAGCAGGGTAGAGCTGATCATTCCACCAATAACAGCAATGGACAGAGGGCCGTTGGTATCAGAGCCAGCACCTGCCCCCAGGGCGGCAGGTAGTAGTGCTAAAATCACGGTGAGAGACGTCATCAAAACTGGACGCATTCTACGAGGGCAGGCCTCAAGCAAGGATTCATCAATGGACAGGCCTTTATCTCTAAGCTGGTTGGTTAAGTCTATTAATAGAATTGAGTTTTTCGAAACCAGACCAACGAGAAGCACCAGGCCAATCATTGAGTAAATATTGATAGAGCTGTTGGTAATCCACAGTGCAAACACACCACCAATAATGGCCAGAGGTTGGGCAACCATAACGATTACCGGTTGTGAAAAAGCGTTGAACTGGCTGGCCAGCACCATATAAACAAGAATGATAGCAAGACCAAAAACCAAAGCCATACTGGCAGCTGATTTTTTGAATTCCTTTGCCTGACCAACAATTTCAATATTGTAACCGGTGGGGAATTCTTCAGCTGCAATTTCATCAACAATTGTGATGGCTTCAGCAAGGGGGATACTTGGAGTTGAATAAAAGGTTGAAGAGTAAAGCAGATTATATTTACTGATGACAGCCGCACCCAGTTTTTCTTCAAAATTCACCACGGTGTCCAGTCGAACCATTTGGCCTTTGTTGGTTCTCAGGTAAATATTCGATAGATCTGATTGATCAGCTATGCTGCCAGGCTTGGCTTTAATTCTAATATCATAGCGCACGCCGTCTCCGGGGTCATCATTGTATTTTGCAATGTCCACCCCCCCCGCAAGTACCATGACGGCAGAGGCAACGTCTCTGGCAGACAGCCCCATGCTGGCAATTTTTTCACGATCAATATGGGGAATCAGTTGTGGTAAATTTAATTGTAAATCTATATCCACTTTGCCCAGGCCGGGTGTGTTATTAAGACGTTCCAAAAGGGATTCGGACAATTCGCCTACTTTTTCAAGGTTAGGGCCTCGTAATACAAATTGTAAAGGCTCACCTCGTTGGCCACCTAATGGTGATGTTGTGGTAACGAAGGCAAGTACGCCTGGAATTTGACTGAGTTCTTTATTGAGTAAATCGGACAATTCCTGCTGATGAATGTCGCGTTCGCTAATGGGGGTAAGCCGTACAAAAAGCAGGCCACCATTCACATTTGCATTACCAAAACCTATGGCTGAAAAATAGCTGGCAACAGAGTCTTTATGTGAGTCCATAACAGCCTCGATTTCTTTAAGGCGAGACTGAGTATAGGCAATATCAGAACCCAGAGGGGATCTGAAAATAATGGTTAACTGGCCCTCATCAGCTGAGGGCATAAATTCTTTGGCAGTTGATGAAAATAATGGAACGCTTAAGGCAACTATCAGAAAACTTCCAAAGAGTACTTTCCAGGGGTGTTCCAGGCTTAATAAAATAAGGTTTTTGTAAGTGGTTTCCATGTTGTCAAAAAAAGCTTCGACTTTGGTGTAAAGGGGGCCGTGTTCTGAGCTAACTTTTAAAAATCGGGCGCACAGCATAGGTGTCAGCATCAGTGCGACCAGTAGTGAAACCAGAACGCCCATAGTCACTACCACGGCAAAGGAGCGGAAAAAGCTGCCCATAATGCCTTCCATGAACATCACAGGCGCAAAAATGGCCACCAGGGTGAATGTGGCGGCAAGAACGGCAAAACCTACTTCTTTGGTGCCTTCAATAGCGGCTTTGGTACTGTCGGTTTCTCCTTCTTCCATGTGCCGGAAAATATTCTCCAGCACAACAATGGCATCATCCACCACGATACCAATCAACAACAGCAAAGCCAGTAAGGTCATCATATTGAAGGTATAACCAAAGACAAAAATAACAAAAACTGCCCCCAGTAATGAAATGGGAATAGCGGCGGAAATTATCAGGGTTGAGCGGATGCTTTTAAGAAATACAAATACAACCACAGCGGCCAGCAGGGTGCCTAATGCTAAATGCTCATACAGGGCATGTACTATTTCTTCAATAATATCAGCCTGATTAGAGGCCATTCTTAATTCCATTCCGGGTGGCAGGTTGGGAATAATCACGTTTTCAAGGCGTTTTTTAACCTCGGTTGCAATTTTTACGGTGTTGGCACCTGATATTTTAACAATACCCAGGCCAACCGTTTCCTCACCATTAAATTTAGCCAGAGCTCTGAAATCTTCCAGGTAGTCGTGAACTTCGGCGATCTCTTTTAAGCGAATAGCATGTTCGCCACGGTAACCCACTACCATGCTTTTTAATTCTTCAACATCGTGATATTCAAGATCAAGACGAATCAAATGTTCTTTGCCAACACTGCTGAGAAACCCGCCAGGCATTTGCACGTGTTGGGTTTGAAAGGCACGCATCACATCCTGAGTGGTTAAAGCGAGGTTGGCCAATCTTTGTAAATCCAGGTCGACACGTATGGTTCTTTCACGTTCGCCGCCCAGAATAACCTCGCCAACACCATCGATATTTTCAAGATTCTTTTTAATTACATTTTCAGAGTAAAGATTTAATTGTTGTAAAGTTCTGTCACCGGTCAGAGCCAGCCAGATAATGGGAAATGCACCAAATTCCATCTTTGTGACAATCGGTGGCTCAATTTCTGAAGGCAATTTATTTAAAGCCTGATTGACTTTTGATGAAACCTCATTGAATGCCACATCAAGGTCTTTTTCAGGATTAAACATTAGAATAACATTGGATACATTGGGGGAAGATTGTGCCCTTAAGCTATCCAATCCGGCGACAGTATTAGCAGCAGACTCAATAACATTGGTTACACTGGCATCAATGATTTCAGGGCTTGCCCCTATCATTAAGGTGGTTACACTGATCATTGGGAATTCCATATCCGGGAATCTGTCTACACCGATTTTGGAAGCGCCGATGATGCCAAATAAAATAATGGCAAAACTGATCATGTAAGTCATTACATGATTTTTAATTGAACTTTCAGACAATTGCATAATTAACTACCTTCTTATTTTATCTGAACAGGGGCTTGGTCAGCCAGAAATCCGGCGCCGTCATTTGCAACAATTTCTTCTGCTTTAATTCCACTCAGGATTTCCAGCATGCCATTACTACGTTGTCCTATTTTTACTTTTCTTTGGTTAGCCGTGTTGTTTGTTATAACGTAAACAACATTTCCAGCGGGTCTTAATACTACCGCTGGAGCAGGCACTACAATGGCATTTGGTTTGGTTTCCAATACGACTTCACCACTAACAGATGCGCCGGGCTTCCAGTCACCTGGGTTGTCAACTTCAACAACCAGTTTTACAGAACGGTTACTGGTATCAATCATTGAAATAATGTCGGTAATTTCACCTTCAATTTTACTATCAGGATTGGTGGGTGTTGACAAACGAACCAACTGGCCGTTTTTAAATTGTTGCACCAGCGTTTCAGGGAAGAGGAGAATAACCTGGAGCTTTCCAGAGGTGCTTAATTTGAAAATGGGTTTTCCGGGGGCTACAAAATCACCAACAGAAATCATTCTTTCAATAACGTTGCCATCCAGAGGGGCTCTTATACTGGTTCTGGATAATTGCTCCTGTGTCGTTTCCATTTGCGCTGTAGCTTGAGTGACTTGCTGACGAGCCATGGTATGTTGATCACTTATATCATCAAAACGGGCCTGGGAAATAAACCCCTTTTCTAGTAATTGTGCGCTTCGGTTTTTAATTCTTTCCTGGTTGGCAAGCATGGTTTTTGATCGTTCAAGGTTGGCCTTTGCCGATCGAAAATTAAGTTGAGCAATCTCAGGATCTACTTTTGCCAGTGTTTCACCTTTTTTTACGCTTTCGCCAATGCGTTTTTCAATTGAGATGATGCTTCCCGAAACTTCTGCCGAAATGACTGGCGCATTTTTCGATGATATCTTACCGAAAGACACCGCAGTTTTTTCAAGGGTAATAGCCTTGACTGTATGTGCTGTTATAAGTGTGGCTCGCTTGCCTTCTTTTTTGCCATCTTTGGCTTCATCCTCATTTTCTCCTGACGAATTGTTACAGGCCGAAATAAAAGAGGTGAGTAAAACCAGAAAACAAATTGAAAATTTATTCAAGGGCAGGCGATTAATAGTACTGCTGTTATCTCGATAAGCCATGTGTGGCTCTCCGTTCTACTGATGTAAGGTTTTCAGGGTTTGTCTAAAATACCGTTTAACACGATATCAGTTAATAAGGCGCTGTAGTTTTCTGGATTTTCTGCAAATTGCATTTCAGGGAATCGGTCCAGAACCGATTGAATTTGAAAATAGAAAACATTGCTGCCTACAAGTAAAGTGGCAATCATTGCCGGGTCTATATCCTGGCGTAATTCTCCTTTTTCCTGGAATTTTTCCAGTATGGATACAAAACGCGTAAAATTTTCGCCAAGTACATCGTGAGCAACTTTTGGGCTGTCTTCACGGTTTTCTGTCTGTACTTGTCGAAGAATGAGTTTAGTGATGTTGCTTTGATTAAACAGGTTTTTCAAATGCTGTTGGGTATAACGAGCAATCTGTTCAGATGCATTACCCTCACCTGAATCAAGTTCGGCCAGCAGGGCAGACATTCGACAACTGGCATTACTAAGCACCGCTAAATAGAGCGCTTCTTTGTTCTCGAAATGATGAAAAATATTGGCTTTACTGACACCCGCAGTCTGGGCTATTGAACTTATCGAAACTGAACTGAAGCCCTGCAGCGCAAAAAGTTTTTCTGCCGCAAGTAGTATATTTTGTGCGCCTTCACTGGCATATAGTGTTTTTTCGTCCCGGTTATTTGGGGGAGTGGTCATCTGAAATTTGTCACTGCTTTTATTCTATATGTTTAAAAATTAATAACATGTTAATCATTTCTTCAAATGAAACCTATCATTTGAAATTATGCTAACCGGATGGTCAGTAAGTTGAGGGCAATATAAGACTAACAAGACAAGAAATCAAGGATTCTATTGTATATTACTGGGTATTCTTAAAACCAACTGAAAGAAAATGCTTGATTTATTTATAAAAAATACAATTTTTTCAAGAGAATAAGGAAAGTTATTAATGTTGTTTGTAAGAAATTCACCAGGCCAACATCAAGACCTTTAGTTTGAATATTAAACCTAAAAAACGCGGTTGGGCGCGAAAAGACATGAAAGCAACGGGTGCGCATGGGGAATTTTTAAATCGGGTAGTACCCAATGCACTCGCTCCGCTCACGGGGCAGGCTCTACCCAAAGCACTCGCTTCGCTCACGGGGCAGGCTCTCACCTTATTTGGTGATGAGCGAATTTGAAAGTTTCCCAGGTGCGCCAAGGACTCGCCTGAAAGCGCTTACTGTCGGTGCGTGAACTTTCGTGATCCAACTGCGATTTTTAGGTTAAACAAAGACTAAGCCAGTGGTACAGTATTTCCGGTCTATTTCTGTATTGAGTGAAATAGACCGGATTCAGCTGGTATCCAGGATACTTTTTTATCTAATTGCCTAACTGATTGAAATTGTAAAAATAGTTTACCAGCAGAGGTCCACGGTGCTTGATGATACACCTTTTACCCCGGCATTCGTCAGGGTTAGACTGCCACAGGTGTCGGATGATTGAGAACCTGTTGGCGTTGCCTGAAGGGTATAAGAATTTGTTCCAACCGCAGAAATTGAAAGCGTATAAAAAGCGGTACCCGTTTTGGGAGATTGGTTGGTAAAGGTGTTTGAAGTAGCGCTGCCCACTGTGGCGCCTACGTATGTGAAGGGTGTTTGCTCAGTGTAGTGGCGCTCCATGGCGTTCGCAAACTGAAGAAAACTTCCCTGGGCATCCGCTCTACGCGTTTTCTCTACATTGCTGGTGTAAGCAGGAATTGCAATGGCTGCCATAATACTTACTACAGCAATAACAATCATTAACTCAATCAAAGTAAAGCCTTCTTTGTTGCCGACTTTAAATGGATACAACAGGTTTTTAGTTCTCATGGTAATAACTCTTTAAATTTCAAGGGGGTATTTTCATGTAGTGAATAGGATAATAAAACGAAGTTTAACATTAGAAGCCCCCTTATTTAATATTGCTTGATTAACTGGGTTCATACATAGAAGGTGGCACTTCATAAATTTCAGAGACTCTTTTTTTCGAATCCAGTATTAATCCAACAATTGAGTCTTTTTTAATATCATTCAAGCTATTCAAGTTTGAGTTTAATTTATAATAACGCACTGTAGGCGATAAGGGGTAGTGACGTGCTAATACATCCATATAGCCTTTAGCCCTGTTTATTTCATAAACTACTCCAATAACATCGAATCGCTTCGGGAAATTAGCGGGTAGCGAATCATCTACTACCTTTTCTTTTAACTTGTTTGACTCAGAGGGAAGCCTTTTTATTGAAGAAGCCTGCATGCCTGAGTTAGCTCCTTCGGCCCTTGCCAATAACGACATTGTGCTGAAACCTGAAGCCAGTATTAATAAATACAGGAAGAAATTTTTACTATGCTTGACCATGTTGATCACCTTTTATATAGAAAGATTGACTTCTAAATTATTAAATTGCTTCTTTAGTACGCTTCTTTAGGTACTTCCAGTTCTTGCCAGGATAATTTGCCTTCCAGGTTATTCGCGCCGACCTGTACCCCCAAAGACGTAAGGTCTCCATCCTCGAGAGGGATTATCATCAAGTTGCCGATGATTGTTGGGGCACTTGCTAATTCCCCCAGGCCAATACCAGCGACTACTCCAGAATCGGGTGAGTCGTCTTCATCAAAAAGTTTATCTCCATTCAAGTCAAAGACGAAATTTTCGGGTAAGGCACCTGTAATGGCATCAAATGTCAGAATAAAACTTTCCATATCCGATACACAACTGTTGCTGCCTTGGGGTGTGCGGGTAGTGGCAAATCCAAGACCTCCACGCAGTTGTAAATCAATGGCACGCTCACCATCAACTTGATCATCCAGGTCAATATACCAACCTTTTGTATTGTTCCAGTTAATGCTGTTATCAGATAAACTGCGAAGTTTAAGGCCAAGAAAGTTATTATCTTTAAGAGAATAAGATTGTTCTTGTAAATCGTCTCTTTCAACCAGGGGAGATGATGTTAAATCATCTTCTACACCATAAAAGGATTGTACTGTTGTGCTTGATACATCATACGATGTGATCCAGCTACCCGTTGCAAAGACGACTATCAGTTTAGGGTCGTTACTCGAACTTTCAGGGTGTTCAACCACAAAAGGGCGTACCGTTATAGGGTAATCAACGCCTGGTGTAGTCGTAGTTACACTCTTAACTTTAACCGTTTTTGAGGGTATTTGTGCTGAAAATAATAAAGTTGCATCCCAGTCTGCACGGTCATCACTGGTGAGATCAAACCTGAATAGATTGCCCTGGTAATCGCCCGCATACACATAATCTACGGTACCATTTCCATCAATATCTACGGCACGAATGCCGCCTATACCATTCGGGGTGGTGCCATCTGCACTTTCAGCCTTACCGACACCCGTACTGATTTTTATATAATCTCCATTGCTCCAATTGTCATCAAGGCCGCCATCCATGTTAAGGATGAACAAAGCCGCATCACCATCGGTGCTGGAGCTGTTGTAGCCGTTACCGAAAATTACGCCCCATTGCTTGTTAGTTATAGTGGTTAATATGATATCACCATCGCCGTCTACTTCACCGGAATCCACTTCAGATGTGGTTCCAGATCCTGAATTAGTCATACCAATATAAGGTTCGCTATAAGAATAACCCAAATCGTTATCGTCTGTTTCAGTAAATTCCCACATAACCTGATCTACAGCTTCTGCTGCTGTATCAAGTGTATCTGGATCAGTTACATTCAGTGCAAAATAACCCTTGCCACCGGCACGGTAACCACCCACCAGAACGGTTGCCCAATTCTGGGTTGTGGCTGTATCGCTGGTTTTTATGTAGACGTCTTCAATAGATGGGGTTAGATCCACATACATCTGATGAGAATAATCAGGGTTTGTCAATTTTGCCAGGTTGTCATAGATATTGCCTGGGACATAGGCAAAAACCTCTTTTCCTGTTTTTGCATTAAATCCATGTAGCATACCATCGTTGGCGCCTAGGTATAACATTTCATCACGGTTTTTATTGTCGGAATAAAATTTGGAGTAAAGATCTGATGTCGCAATGGGGTAGGGTTCGGAATCTCTCCCTGTATCACGTGGAGTTCCCACGAATACCGGTGAGGAGTGAATAATATCGCCGAGACGGCCTTTATTTCCCAATCGATCTCTAAGTTCACCATTATCAAAATTACTACCCTGATTCGATATATCCCCTCTCAGGTAATCAACCCGTTCGTCGGCAATGATTCCGCCATAAGCGCCAGGCATGTTGCTGGGTGTGGGGGATTCAAGGGCACTGAGTTGGGTAGACGTCATGTTAGTTGTATCGAAATCAATACCCAGGGCTGTAGTCGCGTTGGTTCTTTTATAAGAAATAACGTTTCTGGTGTTTGCTGTTATAACACTGTCGAGTTGCTGTGCCGCAGACCAATCTGCTGTTGTAGAGATAACACCGTCCAGAGATATTGGATAAGCAACTACGTCACCTGTATTGTCGCCTACGTTATAGAAGGCTCTGAATACCATTGAGCCTTGTTCAAGGCTTTGTGAATTTAGTGCAACGGAACTTGAGCTTGCTGTTCCCATTCCAATACTTTCAAAGATCGAATCCAGTGAATCTTCAAGCTCAGTCGGGTTTTTTGCACTTAGGTACAGTCCCCGTCCATTATAAGCAGCATGTCGAAGGTCATCAATTTTGTGAAGCCCGTCTGAACCCGGGTCTGTCCAGTCTTCAGCCCAGGTATCTTTATCATCGTAGTCTGATGGTATAGAGTTTAATGTGCCCTCGACACCAAAGCCTATAATATAAGTTGCCATGTGTTGGTGCATCTTATCGCCTTCAACATGGGTAGAACGAGCGACATCAATATTGGTCACTGATACATTATCAGCAAGGCTGGTGTTCAAGTCTCGTTCGTAATAATACATGGCAATATCGGCCAGAGTATTTGAATAATCATCTGCAAAGGCCCCACCATCATAGTCTGAGTCCCCATCCCCATCCGTGTTGCCTCTGTTAGGATTGTCTCCATTATACTCACCATCGGTAATGACTATGGCATAGTTTTGTCGACAAGCGTTCGCTGTAGTGTTAGCAGCTAAAGGGCAGTCAGAACCACTGACACCAAATATATTGTCACTTTCACATTCATAATATTTGCCCACATCATCAAGGGCCTCTAGTAAAGGTGTTCCGTTACTTGAATGTGTTGAGAAAAGTTTATCATAGAAGGCTTTTTTGTCACCTGTAGTGGGTGAAGGATTCATTTTTGCAAGTTTTAAATTGACAGAGCGATTATTATTTAATGTAGCGTAAGCCAGGTTTACATTTGTTACTTCTTCAAGGGCACTTGCCAGAACAGCTTTGGTTAACAGTTCTCTTGATCGGTAATATCCAAACCAGTTAGCAAAATTTTGGCGTTCTTCTGCAGTAGCAAAAGATGAATTCATCGAGTATTTGGTTTCTTCACCGTCATCGAATAAGCCATCACCATCGGTATCACTCCAGGTATAATAGACAAAACCATCGGGTTCTGAAGTTGCTGATACCCGGTTTTTAGGCCCGGCAAGCCATTGTACACCGGTACTGCCACCAAAATCATATTGTTGCCAGGATTGGTATACATGATCAATGCTGATGCTCTCCTTGCTGCTGACATAAGGGTTTTCAGGCATAAAGGCAGGCACAATGTCTGTAAATATATTGCCATCTTCGTCAAGGCCAGGCCAGGCAGAATAAGTTCTGCTTGGGTCGTAGTAAAGGAAGTTGAAATCTTTATTTCGGAACCGCCACATGTCAAATAATGCAGTATCACACAATCTTTTTAAATCACTTCCGCCTGAATAGGTGCTGTCCTCAAAATACCAACCATACTGATATGCACCCACGCCTGTACAAGCATGCTCCGAGGTAGTCAAGGTAGAACCAGACCAATTGCCTAAATAAACATCATCGCTATCGAAAATAAGATTATATGTTCCAACACCGGTGTTATCTCCATTGGGTTGAAGCCCGGAAAACAAAAAACTATTGTCGCCATCTGTTGTCATGGCTTCCCAGTCCATGCTGCCGGAATCATCCACGAGAAGTACTACATTAGGGTCTACTCCCTCGATCACATCTAATGACAGTTGTGATAAGCCAAGTGAGCCCGCCATGGAAGGCGCATTAATAAAAAAACCGGAAAGCAAAGTAATTAAAAATATGAAATAATGTTTGGTTTTCATGTTGTATTTCTCCTGCTGATCATATTATAAACGCAAACCATAATGTTCTTGAATCATAGCTCTTGATGTTGATGATGCACCTATACCCATTGCGGTTATTCTAAAAATTTCAAAATCGCCTGCGCCGACATTTTGGCCATAGTTTTCCATATTAAATGAAGAGCCTTCGGATGAAACTTCAGTAAAATGTTCAATGATATATCGAGGTTTGTCCGCTGATTGTGTAATGGCCTGGCCTTCAATAATTATAGCGTCGTCACTCCAGTCAATGGTTTCCCATGGTGAATCCTGATTGTCAGTTGAGCTGTAATAGCCGTTAATACCGGCATCATTAAATTGACTGAGTTGAGTTAAAGCATCTATCACTATTTCTGCTTCTTTCACGGCTGATTCTGCAGCTTGAAAGGCTATAGTTTTGTCTCTTAGGTTGGCCGACATTTTCTCTTCAAGAGTGGTAGTCCGCATGCCGGCCATGCCGATAATAATCATCAATAACAATAAAAAAAGTGTCGTTATCAGGGCTACGCCTTTTTGTTTGTGAATTTTAAAATTCGCTGGTTTAATTGTTGTTCTCATTTTCTGTAACCTTAATTAAATGCTTCTATTTCGCACTGAAATAGTTTGTACGAATGTTAATGTTCGAATTGAGTCGTTAACATTGGATTCTAAATTAATACGTTCTATGGTATCCGAATCAATTTCCAGTTTTACAGAAGTCACATTTTCAAAATCGACGATGTTAGCATTACCAAAACGATCAGTGCTTTTATCAGCATCGATATCTTCTCCCATTAAAATTTGCATATTTGAAATACCCGCTACCAATTCTTCAGGAGCACTGCTGTTGAGTTTCTGCCAAAGTGCCATAACCGGGTCGCCCTGGTTGTTATTAGCAGCGCTTGGAGCAATAAAATAATGAATTTTTGTTAATTTGAATAAGGATGCATCGTCACCAAATGTGTTACCGTCCCCGGTTAGATTTTTGGTAGAGTTGCCAGGGAAACTCATACCGGTATGGTGTGTAATATTGACATTAGCATTGCTACTCGGGTAAGTAACTCCAGTAGCCTGGAAAATAGCTGATTTTTCACAATCGCTTACCATGAGGATGTCGTCATTTGCTAAAGTATCTTTAGTATGACTTACCAATTTAAGGGCGGCCGATGAACTGGGCATGGCCTCTGCCAAACGTATACCGCTATTATCCACTCCAGTGAAAACCAGAATGTCTGAATAACTTATTCCCGAAGGCGTAGTGCCAATTAACGCTCTGACGTCACTGGGTATTTCAGCTGCATAACTTGTTGCGTCTTTGTTTGGCTCGTAGCTTGAAAAATTGGCTTGCCATGCAATAATCGGCTTGGAGAAATCATATTCAACATCGCCTCCGACATTGAGCGTGTTCACCTGGTTTCCATTATCCATTGAATAACAACCAGTGAAGCCCGCCATACGTATTTTCTCCGACAGTGTATCGAGAGTGTAACGACCGTTTTCCTGTAGGCGCGCCATACCTTCCTGGTAACGATAGGTTTGCTTGCTACCTAAAAATATTTCGGCTACTCCTGCCAGCAGGATCATTGCAATGACCAATCCAATCATCAGTTCAATAAGGGTCATACCCTGTAGTTTATGAGAGACAGTATTTTTCATATTACAACACTCATTTGAAATGTGACTTGTTGATCCACAGTAGCGACAGCTTGTTTGTCTATCCAGCGAATACTAATGGTATAGCTGTTGCCGTTTACAGCAATCCCGCCTACACCTGAGGGAAGTACATCAGCAATATCTATTATCCAGGTGGCCTGATCAAATACCATTAGATCGTTTTCATCGCAATTTAGTGTGCTGGTCGCATTGTCAAAACTACAAAGGTCTTCGGCGGCAGTGGCACCAACATCCGCTGGCACAGAACCCATTGCCAAACTGTAATCTGCATTAGGATTATTCCTGATCCTGTCAATAATGTCGTAGGCAAGGTAGGTAGCCTGGGTTCTGGTATAGGCGCTGTTATTGTTTTTTAGTCCTACCACCTGCATTGAGGCCATACCTAGTAAACCAATGGCCAATATAATCACTGCCACCAGGGTTTCGATTAGCATAAAACCTTTTACTTGATGTCTATTGAATCTATGTAATTGTTTTTGAGGTATGTTGCGATTATTCATTTTGAACCTCTTTTTTCTTGTCCTGACTTTGTTTCTGTTTACTTACTAATTCGTTACTTGTTACCTGATTAAATTTCCGAACTAATCAGGAACAGCTGATACCCGTAGATATTAAGCGGGTGCGACCAGTACTGGTAATATTGATGTTCCGGCCATTTAGACCTGTTTTACATACTGTCAGTGTGTCTGTAGAGTCGGCGTCTCCACCGTTACTAAAAGTGAAAGACGTTTTACTGCCTGCACTCACAATTGTCAGTCCGGAGGGAATGGCATCAAAGTTTTGAATCACCACATCGTTTTCGTCAATAACCTCCCATCCCTGTCCCCAATCCGAACCATTAGTAGCGATAACGCTAACAGGGCGACCACGTTTGACTGCCTCGCTACGGGCAATTTGAATAGCAAGAATAAATTGGTTAGTTTGCGTAGTTATTCGGTTATTATTGATCATAGAAGTGAATGAAGGACCGGCAACGGTGGCAAGTACCCCTGCAATTGCAATTACCATCATTAGTTCAATAATTGTAAAACCTGATTGTTTCATTGACTCAATACTCTTTTTAGCTCTGGACTCATTTATACTTCTTTTGACAATGTAATAATTGAAAAAGTAGTACTTGACTTAAAAGTATACGCATACTGATGGCGCTTTAAAGCAGAGTACGACCAATGGTGGGTTTGCCTTGATTAGCTGTAAATAAGGGATTAAAAAATAAAAGTATACCTGGCATTAAAAGTTAAAAAAATTCTGGTTTGTATGGCATAACTTGCTAAAATATAAGAAATAAATTAAAAAAATATATAAGCTGAATTGTTGCTAACTTATTGAATGTTAAAGTGTGATGGCCTTCATATTCAGAGAGTTAACCCGTTGGCTTTTAGTTACTGATCTATCCTGGATGGATCATAAATTAATCGTTTTAAGCTTGAAAACGCTCAAAATACGGGCAACATAATGCTGAGTGATGATTAAAATTCATCATTTTAAGAAGTGTATTTCAACAGGTTAAAAAGTGAAAATGTCTTTAAAGGTAGTAAGTCGTACATCAGGTAAGTGCATGACAAAAGCGCTTGTCTTGAGTGTAATGTTATTAAGTACAATCATGCTTCAATCTCCCGTTTTCAGTGAGAGTTACAGCCAGGACGGTGAAAATTCTTCAGGTTTCATTACGGCTGATGAAATAAATAATATAGATGTGTATAAAAAAGCCAGTCCATCGGTTGTTTTTGTAACCAATACGGCATACAGGCGCACTATGTTTTCCCTTAATGTGATGGAAATACCCCAGGGTTCCGGTTCGGGATTTATCTGGAATAAGACAGGTTTGATTGTCACCAATTTTCATGTCATTCAAAGCGCCAGTAAAATAACCATCCATTTGCAGGATCATTCCAGTTGGGATGCCGAAGTGGTGGGTTTAGCACCTGATAAGGATCTGGCCGTATTGAGAATCAATGCGCCAGCCGAAAAACTTCAACCTTTGCCTTTAGGGAGTTCTGATCAGTTAGAGATTGGACGTAAAGTCCTTGCTATCGGGAACCCCTTTGGTCTGGATACCACTTTAACGGTGGGGGTTGTCAGCGCTCTTGATCGTGAAATTAAATCTGTGACACAACGCAAAATCAAAGGCGTTATTCAGACCGATGCCGCTATCAATCCCGGTAACTCCGGTGGGCCATTATTAAATTCATCAGGTGAGTTGATTGGCGTCAATGCGGCTATTTATAGCCCTAGTGGCGCTAATGCAGGCATTGGATTTGCCATTCCAGTAAATACAGTGAAGGATATTGTTCCGCAGTTAATACAATATGGCAAAGTCTACCGACCTGTGCTGGGTATTGAAACCGCCAGTGATAGTTGGGCCAGGTATAATTCCTTGAAGGGTGTGGCCATAATTAATGTCCAATCGGGGTCAGGTGCCTCTAAAGCGGGACTTCAGGGCGTGACACGTAATCGGCACGGTGAATGGATATTGGGCGACGTAATTGTTGCCATCGAAGGAAATAAAATACTTAACAATGATGATCTGCTATCAGTATTAGAGAAACATAATCCTGGTGACAAGGTTCAGATTACTTTGCGTAATAAAAAAAATAAAAGGAAGGTCATTATCCGTTTATCTGAACCGGATTAAATAAGTTTAAAAACAGGGACTTATTCATTTCTGAATATTCCCGGGTTCGATACACTGCGTTTTGCAGAATAACAGCCTTATAATTATTTGTCAGGAGTTGAGTATGTCAGGTTCTTCTTTAGGTCCATTAATGCTGGATCTGGAAGGTTTAACGTTGACTGAACGAGACCGTGAGTTGCTGGTTCATCCGCAGATAGGTGGATTGATCTTTTTTACCCGCAATTATCAAAACCCCCAACAACTTCAGGGTCTGGTAGAAGAAGTTCGTTCTATTCGGCCAAATATTATCATTGCCGTAGATCAGGAAGGCGGAAGAGTTCAACGTTTCAAGGAAGGAATCAGCCGTTTGCCGCCAATGGGATTATTTGGAAAGCTCTATGATAGTGATCAGAAAAAGGCTCTGGAACTTACCAGAGATTGTGGCTGGTTGATGGCAACTGAAATATTAAGTTTCAATATTGATATTAGTTTTGCCCCGGTACTTGATCTTGATTTTGGCGTCAGTACGGTCATTGGTGACAGAGCTTTTCATCGCGACCCTGAGAAAGTATCGCAATTGGCCGGTGCTTTTATTGACGGAATGCTAACAGCAGGAATGGCGGCTACCGGCAAACATTTCCCCGGCCATGGGTATGTGGCGGGAGATTCTCATATTGATATTCCTGTTGATTCTCGCACTTATGAGGAAATTGAACACTGTGATTTGATTCCATTTAAAAATTTAATTGCCAGGGGTTTAAGCGGTATTATGCCGGCTCACGTGATTTACGATTCTTGTTGTGATCAACCCGCCGGTTTTTCGAAATTTTGGGTGCAGGAACAGCTCAGGAAACAACTTGGATTTGACGGAGTGGTATTCAGTGATGATTTAAGTATGGAAGGTGCAACGGTGGCCGGATCATTTGTAAGCCGAGCCAAAGCCGCTATCGATGCCGGTTGTGATATGGTTCTGGTGTGTAACAATCGGGAAGGAGCCGAGCAGGTTCTTGCGGGATTGGACGACATTAATTTTAAACCGGATCAGGCCCGTTTAAATAAACTAAGAGGGCACCCCCAGCTAACTTATCAGCAATTAAAAAATAATCATCGCTGGATAGAAGTTGAAAAAGAAATCACTAACTTTTAGAAGTGCCCTCTAACCCGGATATTTCATGAATACGCTACAAGGTGAATTGTAGCGTATTCATGAAATATCCGGGTTAGTTGAGATCAGGGGAAATATGAAAACCAATAACACTTTAACTATCAAAGAAATCAATAAGATTTTGAACAATGCAGATTGCCTGTTTACCAGGGATGAAGTGTCGCTTGCTATTGAAAAAACTGCTGTTGAAATCGCACGGGATTATCAGGAGCTAAATCCCATCATCATGTGTATTATGAACGGTGGCCTGATTTTTTGTGGTGAATTGCTTTTGCAATTACCAATTCCTTTAGAACTGGATTATGCCCACACCAGTCGTTATCGTGCCGATATTAATCCAGAAAACCTGCAATGGATTTCAGTACCCCACGTGCCCCTTGAAAATCGCCACGTTTTACTTGTCGACGACATACTGGACGAAGGGCATACTTTGAATTCTTTAATTAAGGCCTGTTCTGACCAAGGTGCTTCCAGTGTTAAGTCTGCTGTCTTGATCAACAAGAAACATGGTAGAAAAGTGGAGTCCGATTTAAGCGCGGACTATACTGTGCTAGAGGTAGAGGATCATTATGTGTTTGGTTATGGAATGGATTATAAAGGATGTTTGCGGAATGCACCCGGTATTTACAAGTTGAATAAAGAATGAGATTTAAATGAAGAAGCAACTTGCGCTGATTGGCGGGACCGGACTAACAAGTCTGAAAGATTTTGAGTTGATTAAAAAGCATAGCATTGAAACACCTTTTGGAAAACCTTCAGCGAATATACTGGAAGGCCGGTTTTCCGATAAAAAAAATGAACCAGGCCCAGGGTTTTTTTTTCTTGCTCGTCATGGTGATCCGCATACTATTCCTCCCCATAAAATTAACTATCGCGCCAATATTTGGGCTTTGAATCACCTTAAGGTAGATAAAATTATTGCCGTTAATGCGGTCGGTGGTATACATCCACAACTTGGTACCGGGAGTTTGTGTATCCCTGACCAGTTAATTGATTATACCTATAGTAGGGAAAACACTTTTTTTGATGGTGAAAACTCCAGTCTGAATGATAATGAAGCGGGCATGCCCGTTCATATCGATTTTACTGAGCCCTTTTCGTCATCACTACGGGATAGGATTATCAAGGTTGCCCAGTCTTTGAGTATCGATATAAAACAGGGAGCTTGCTATGCCTGTGTTGAAGGCCCTCGACTGGAAACAGCAGCTGAAATAAATCGGCTGGAAAAAGACGGTTGTGATGTAGTGGGAATGACCGGTATGCCTGAAACGGCCCTTGCTCGTGAATTAAACGTGGATTACGCTTCAATTTGTCTGGTAGTAAACAAGGCTGCTGGCAGAAGTGATGACCCAATTACAATGAGTCAAATTGAACACACAATGAAAACCGGGATTGAACACGTTATTCTTATTTTAAAAAAATTATTTAATAATTATTGAGCAAATGTTTATGAAAGCTCGAAACCTGTTATTTTTCATTGTGATCTTGGGTTTTATTCCTGCCTGCACCCATATTATGGCTTATTCAGGAGAACCTGAAAATAGTAATTCGAGTGCAACCATTAAAGGAGTGTCTCCCTGGTTTGCAATCTCTCCAATCAGCATAGTAATTAAGGCTGTAGATGGTAACAAGGTTAATCGCTTTTCCAGCAAGGTAAAAGTATTGCCAGGGCCACACCAACTAGACGTACTTTGTTACCTTGATGTTGATGGCCAAAGGGTTTTTACCCGTCATAAGCTCGATATTAATGTTGAAGCCGGAAAGCTATATTATTTGTCATCACGTCGAAGGACAGAGCAGTGTGAGGTTTTTCTTGAGTGACAGTTCGTTTATCGGGTTAAATTGGAGCGAAAGTTATGCCGACTATAGTTGTAAAAGAATTATTTATACATCCGCTGAAGTCCGGGCGAAGTATTTCAGTTCCCGAAATTCATTTAAGTCGTATGGGTATAGTGAATGATCGGCGCTATATGTTGGTGGATGAGGATGGGCAGTTTATAACACAGCGTCAGCAGAATAAAATGGCCTTGATTAATGTTTCTATATGCGCGAATGATAATGGCAAACGCTTTAATTCTGAAGAGGCAGGAATTGTTGAATTTTCGGTTTCTGGAATGGATCAGCTCCTGGTAAACAGGCCAAGTTATAATGCTTCAGTATTGTGTGAGGTTCAGGTCTGGAATGATAGTTGTGAAGCCGTGGATTGTGGAGAGCAGGCATCAAGGTGGTTTAGCGACTATTTAAAGACCCCTGTAAGGTTGGTATATATGCCGGATGAATTTCAGCGTCGAGTGGATCCGGCCTTTGCAAAAAACAGGCAAACGTTAAGTTTTGCCGATGGCTTTCCCTTGATGATGGTTGGCCAGGGCTCGTTAGACGATTTGAATAGTAAATTGCCTTTAAAACAGGGGAAGTTAAAAATTAACCGTTTCCGACCTAATTTACTTTTTGGTGGTTCAGAGCCTTTTGCCGAAGATACCTGGTCAAGAATTACAATTTCAGGTAAAGAGAAGGGCTCAGTATTTGATATTGTAAAACCCTGCGCACGTTGCTTAATACCGGGCATTAACCCTGATTCAGGCGTCTATGAGCCAGAGGTGTTAAAAGTTTTGGCATCATATCGAGCAAAGCAGGGTATAATTTATTTTGGCCAAAATTTATTAGGCCCTGATAATGGCATTATCAGAGTGGGGGACAGAGTAGAAATCTGCCAAACTAATCAGTAGCAGTGGTAATATTGTCACTATCAATATTTGAAGAAATAACCTGAATATAAGAAAGTAAATCAGGCTCGTCACCCATCAGATGCTGATAAATAGCCTGAAAAGCCAGTACCTGTTTGACATAATGTCGGGTTTCTTTGTAAGGAATCATTTCAATCCAGACATCTCCAGGAATGTTATCCGGATAATGTTCGTTAGCAAGCCAACGATCCACCCGGTGTGGCCCGGCATTATAAGCAGCGGTGGCCAGTACAATATTATTATTAAAGCGTTCCATGAGCTGACTCAGGTAGTGAGCACCCAAGGTGATGTTTTTATCCGGATTTAGTAAATCCCGAGTGCCTCGATAAGGCAGGTTTTCTTCTCTTGCAACCAGTCTTGCGGTACCTGGTAAGAGCTGCATCATCCCGGTTGCGCCAGCGGATGAACGGGCATCTGGCATAAACATGCTTTCCTGACGAATAATGGCATAAATCCACTCGCTTGTAAGGCCGGTTTTCTCTGCCAGTAGTTGAACAGTCTCATTGTGAGCCAGGGGAAAGCGTAACTTTAGTCTATCTCTAAAGGACGATTTTGATACCGAGCGAATGGCTTCACTGTGCCATTCCTTTTCTGATGCCAATTTTGCTGCCACCAGTTTTTGTTTGTCATTTAATCGGGACAGGGCGGCATTCCATTCTCTGCGCCCACTAGCATATTGTCCAAGGTGGTAAAATTCAAATGCTCTTAGCAATGCGGGGTTAGCATTAAGTGCGACTATTTCTGAGTTTTGAATAGATACCGGCATAGGAACCAGCCGCATAGGTAGCTGACTACGTTGGCTGGCTAAAAAGCCATAATAGCTTCTTTCACTGGCAAGTTGTTGATAGATAATTTCGGCTTGCAGGGTATCTTTGTTATTACGGGTAATGTTGTCTTCGCTGGAATAGGATTCGGCCAGGTTGTCCTGAGCAATAGACTCAAGAGCCCGTGCATACCAGTAGCGGGATTGGCTTGAGTACTTTTGTGTCTCAGGTAGCTTTTCGATTAAATTAGCTACGCTATTCCAGTCAGATTTAGTTAAGGCACGACGAATTGCCAATTGATTCAGTAAGGGGTTATTACCCCCGGGGTTGGCTTCGTATAACCACTGCTCTGCTTCAGGTAGACCACGTAATTCAAGAATTGTGGCCAAAGTTGATTTAAATTCTTCATTTTGAAAATCTGAAAAATTTAATTTTGCTTCATACAGTTCCCAGGCATCTATAGCTTTTACCGGGTTCCTGTCTATCAGGCGCATTAAAATATTAAATACCATGCCATTGCGTTCAATGGTGTCTTCAAGGTAAGGAGATTTTTCGATGAGTCTTTCTGGGTGTTGGTACAAGTTTATCCAGGTGTTCACTCGTTTTTGCTGAGAATGGTCTAAAGATTGACCCAGAAAGCGAGCCAGCGTGTATTGACGTTTATGAATGGCCAACTGAATACGCTGCCATATCAATTCATTATTAAATAGATTGGAATGCATCCATTTTTTAAATAATGAATCGCATGCCTTGTCCTGTGATTTACCTACCAACCACAATGTATTGGCACCATCGAAGGCTTTGCGAACCTCGCCGGTTTTAAATTGCGACCAGTGATAATGGCAATTTAATTTGGCACTTTTAATTTTTACAGGGTTTTCGCCCTGAGTAACGTTTTCATAAAAGTCCAGATAAGCAGGCCAACGTTTTTTCCTGGCTAAAGTTTGTAACCAGGCTTTTTTGAGGTGGGGTAATACAGCAAGATCGGAATTATTAAGAATAAAGCTATCAATATCCTTTTGGCTGGCTTTATTCAAGTAGCGTCTAAGTTCATAATAATCCAGGTAAGGACTTAGGGGATATGGATCCAGTTTTTTTCGTAATTTTGTATACGTTTGATGTCGGCCACGATTCAGCGCTTTAATGGCCGCTTTGTAGGTTTGTCTTTGTTGAATAAGTTGTTCGCTTTCTTTGCCCTTCAGGTCTTTCGGTAAAATAAAATCGGTAGTTGAAAAATTTTGTTCATCCCCATCACTAGCAGGGGGTAGTGATTCGTCCCACTCAAGATCCGAGTTTTTTTGTGACGTGTCATCTGGCGCTAGAGAAATAAATTCATTGTGATCAAATGAATTGTTTATCTGGCTGGCTTCTTTATCTAAGGTATTGTGCTGCCTGTTTTTTGATCCGATAGATCGGCTATAGTCATTATTAAGGGTGGGATCAGATTTTTGGACTCCGGATTGACTATTAATAACAGCCAATGCGGACATTGAGTAACCGCAAGAAAAAATAAATAGAATGCATATCAACGTTGGACGTCGTGGCTTAAAAATTTGATACACAAGGATTCCCTTTTGCGACAATGCTAAATTACAGAATGATAGAGATATCTGGCAAGCTATTTAAAAACACCCTGAATGGCCGTTGCGGATTTAAAAACAGAGCCAAATATCAGCCAGCCCTGCTTTTACCTGCATCGATTACATTTTTAGTAAGCTGCTACTGACGCTTTGATAATAGTTATGATACAAAAATAAATATACATCACCCTTCTCAGAAGCCCGGGGTGATGAGATTAAAGTTCATATCTGTTAACAATTTCTCAATTGCAATGGCTGAAATTCACATCAGGAAGCATATCCTGAATTTCCATTTTTTATTAATACCATGGCAACAAAGCTAAATGGAATAGATTTTGTGTTACTTTATGTACAAAGTTAATTGGTAAACAAAGGGTTATATTTACAAATTAAGGTAAATACTATGGTGTATGTGTTAATTATTTCAATAGTTACGGTTATTTTAGCGTCAATTTTGGCCATTCGACCGACCGCACAGGAACGTTTAATAGCGACTATTCGCAGTCATGCGATGATAAAAGGCTGGAAAATACGCTTCGCCACAGAGAAGGATTTGAAATCTATTTATCACTATCCTCTGATAGAGCAGGTGATTTGTTATTACAAATATCATGATGAAACGACTCAGCAGACCCATTGTGAACCCTGGGGATTTTACAATGAAACTGATAATGGTGTACCTGTTAAAAAGTATCATAACCTGTATCAACAGAATGCTTTTTCCGAAGATAAAAATGAAATGAAAGCCCAAAGACTGAAGATTATTGAGTCGCTTTTTCAGGATTATGGTGAAACCATTTATGGTATAGAATTTAATCAATCCGGCATTTTTTTTTACTGGAATGAAAAAATTAAAAAATCCGAGGCAGGTCATGTTTTGAATCTTCTTTCACAACTTTTGGATCAATAAATGATCTTTCGATCGATTCCCCCATCATTTTCGCCAACTGCTTCTATAAATAAATACACTAGTTCTTGACCAAGACGGGTGAATACACTTATATATGTCGTTTTTAAGCAAATTAGTTATTAGAGCACCTCTAAAAAATGCACTATTCCCGCGATAGCCGCGTCAGCTCCGTACTCGAATCCTCATGTATGTTTTATACACTGCGGTTCTCTGTGCGGGCTTCCTTGCTCTCACGAGAAAATCACTATTTTTGAGGCCCCATCAATAATTGTTAGAATTATTTGGAAATAAGCCATGGGAAGATCGCTGGTAATTGTTGAGTCACCTGCAAAAGCCAAAACAATTAATAAATACCTTGGTAAAGAATTCATTGTTAAGTCAAGTGTTGGCCATGTCAGGGATTTACCTGTTAGTGGCGGTAATAAAAAACCGGTGGACCCAAAAGAAAGGGCACGACAGGCTGCTATTACCCGCAAAATGCCACCGGCTAAGCGTGAAATTCACAAAAAGAAAAAAGCTCAGAAGGCATTGATTGCCAGGATGGGCATTGACCCTGAGAAAAGCTGGAAAGCCAGTTATGAAATTCTACCGGGTAAAGAAAAGGTGGTGGCGGAATTACAGAAGCTGGCGGAAGACGCAGATATTATATATCTGGCCACTGACCTTGACCGCGAGGGAGAGGCCATAGCCTGGCATTTGCGAGAAGTCATTGGCGGGGATAACAAACGTTTTAAAAGGGTGGTTTTTAATGAAATCACCAAGTCAGCTATTCAGGAAGCATTTGAAAATCCTGGCAGACTCGATATGAGCAGGGTCAATGCCCAGCAAGCCAGGCGATTTCTGGATCGTGTTGTTGGTTTTATGGTGTCACCCCTGCTGTGGGCCAAGGTGGCTCGAGGCTTATCTGCTGGGCGAGTACAGTCCGTTGCCGTGCGTTTGATAGTGGAACGCGAAAAAGAAATTCAGGCGTTTATACCAGAGGAATTCTGGGAAGTGCAGGCACATACTTTCACCAAAGCCGCTGACCCCCTGCTTTTACAAGTAACCAAACAGGCAGGTAAAAATTTTCGACCTGGTAGTAAAGAAACCACCGACGCGGCGTTGGTTCTGTTAAAAAAAGCAGACTTTATCGTTTCGGTCCGTGATGACAAACCCACAAAAACCAGACCGTCCGCACCTTATATTACGTCTACACTTCAGCAGGCGGCCAGTACCCGTTTAGGATTTAGCGTCAAAAAAACCATGATGTTGGCTCAACGCCTGTATGAAGGTGGCTATATAACCTACATGCGAACCGATTCAACCAACTTGAGCAAGGACGCCATTGTGGCTTGCCGAGCGTTTATTGAAGAAAAATATGGGAAAAAATATATACCTGAAAATGCCCTGAATTATAGTAGTAAGGAGGGGGCCCAGGAAGCACATGAAGCCATACGGCCGTCCGATGTGACTATTTCATCCACTCAGTTAAAGAATGTGGATCGTGATGCTGAGAGGCTTTATGAGCTGATCTGGCGACAGTTTGTTGCGTGCCAAATGCCCCCGGCGGAGTACCTGAGTTCCAGCATAGTAGTGACAGCCGATGATTTTGAATGTCGGACTCGCGGCAGAATCCTTGTTTTTGATGGTTATACCATAGCCCAACCTCCTGCAGGAAAGAGCAATAAAGAAAACGTAGTGTTACCAGATGTCAAAGTTGGTGAAGTGCTCAAGCTAGATAAACTAGACCCCAGTCAGCATTTTACAAAGCCCACAGCCCGTTACAATGAGGCGTCTTTGGTAAAAGAGTTGGAGAAGCAGGGTATAGGCCGACCTTCAACCTATGCTTCAATTATTTCCACGATTCAGGATCGTGGTTACGCCAAATTAGAAAATAAACGATTTCACGCCGAAAAAATGGGCGCTATTGTCACCGAAAGATTAGTCGAAAATTTCGATGACTTGATGGATTATGGTTTTACCGCCGAAATGGAGCAAACATTAGATAAAATTGCTGGTTCAGAATTAGATTGGAAAAAAGTTCTGGATGGTTTTTACAAAACTTTTACCAAAAAACTGGCTATAGCAAAACGGGACGAGGGGGGAATGCGCCATAATGACCCCACTGATACAGATATACCCTGCCCAAAGTGTGGACGGCACATGCAGATTCGCACCGCAAGTACCGGCGTCTTTCTGGGGTGTTCAGGATATGGTCTGCCACCCAAGGAAAGATGTAAATCAACTATAAACCTTATTTCAGGTGATGAGGCAGTAAGTGAAGACGAAGATGATGAGGCCGAAGCAGAGTCGCGTTTAATACGCACCAAAAAACGTTGTAAAAAGTGCGATACCGCTATGGATAGTTACCTGATCGATGAAAGTAGAAAACTTCACGTGTGTGGTAATAACCCTGATTGCGATGGATTTGAAGTTGAGCAAGGCCAGTACAAAATCAAAGGTTATGAAGGCCCGGTTGTCGAGTGTGACAAATGCAAGGCCGATATGCAGTTAAAAACCGGTCGCTTTGGTAAATACTTTGGCTGCACAAATGAAGAGTGCAAAAATACCCGCAAGTTATTGCGCAGCGGCGAAGCCGCGCCACCCAAGGTAGATCCCATTGATATGCCCCATCTTGAATGTGAAAAAACCCCGGATCATTTTGTCTTACGTGATGGCGCTGCGGGCATTTTTCTGGCAGCCAGCCAATTTCCCAAACATCGTGAAACCCGGGCACCCACTGTTCTGGAATTGATAGAAGTCAAAGACCAGTTGGATAAAAAATATCGCTTTCTTGCGGATGCGCCCACTAAAGATCCTGATGGCAACTTGGCTGTTGTTCGTTTTAGTCGTAAAACTAAAGAACAATATGTTATGACTGAAATTGATAAAAAAGCCACTGGTTGGAAGGCTTTTTATCAAAATAGAAAATGGGTTGAGCAAGAAGCCCCAAAAGCAAAAAAGGTCAGTGTAGTCAAGAAAAAGAAACCTGCGGTAAAAACTAAAAGTAAAAAGCCTAAAAGTGGCGCGGAATAAGCCAGAGAGTTGTTTGCACACGTTTTAGGTGCTTTCCCTGTTTCGAGGTGGGTGTTGGTCTATGGTGATAGAAACACAGAACCTTACCAATCAAAAATTGTATTTTGCCAGAGAGCAACTTGTAAAAATACAATCCGGTAATGTCAATAATCTGACGCATCAGGCACAGATAGTAAATTGTTTTACTCATTTGTATTTCTGTTATAGAGCCCTGGTAATGGAGATTGTCGGCCAGCTAAAAATTGAATTACCCATGCCCGTTATACGGCTGGATGGTTTTGTTGAGCAGATTGGCAATCTTGAAGGGCTACTTATAGAACAAGATTGCTCTTCCCCTGAGCTGATGCGATTAAAGTATCTGGCTTCAGACAAAGATAGTTGGGCCTATCTCCTGATTAAGCGCTTTGAGCAATCCGCTAATGGTGAATTAACTGAAGATGCCCCACTAAAGATCGATAACAAAGATAGTAATAAAGTACATCTGCTTGAAATAAAAGGATATAATGAATTAGCCGGGGGCTCTTCAAGTTTATCTGTAGAGTTGCAATCCATATATTATGAGTTAAAAACCCTGATTGAAGAAATACGCGATGGCCTTGTAGAGTATTGAAATAAATTGTGAGGCGTATCCAAACTCCAATTATCATGATAAAGTTCAAGTTACATTAACTAAAGCAGGCGAATGAATATGTCATCATTGTTTGAAATAGTTGAAACTTCGGAAGGTGAGATTGTTCTAAAAAGGGCTGACGATGAAGGTGCACCTTTGATTAGAATACACTTCTCAGAAGAGGCGCTTGACTATCTGGGTGAAATGAAAAATGAGATTGGGCAGGCCATGATCAGCGCCGGTGTACAGGCTGTGGGTAATATCTATGATCAGGAAGGCGCTCTATCCGATCAGGAGTCAAGTATTATTCATTAGCTTTTCCTGAAACCTTAAAAAAGTTTCACGGTCTTTATATATTCTCCTACTTCACTTTTTAACTATTAAAGTGAGCAGGTTTTCGACCCCTTCAAAATACTGCCAATATAATTTAAGAATCTTCCATGCTCACCAATATTTTACACGTCTCTTCCGCGCCCAGGTACTTAAATTCCTCGTTTTTTAAATCAAACAATGTAATATTCCTTTATTACACTTCTATTTGTCTAAAGTTAATAACGGTTGAACATTGAAACAAGAAACTAAACAGTACTCTATTTGTGTTTTGGGAGCAGGAAGTTTTGGTTCGGCTCTGGCATATATGTTGGCGGAAAATGATCAGAACGTTTGTGTATGGGTGAGGGATCCAGAGAAAGCTGAAAAGTTATCAAGCACGGGCCAGAATGATCAATATCTGCCAGGCATAAAGCTCGATCCATCGATACGTTATGAAAGTGATATTGCAAAAGCTTGCCATAATGTAGATATAATATTTTTCGCAATACCAAGTAAATCCTATCGAGTCACCCTGGAGTTATTAAAAAAAGAAATAAGTTCCAGGCAGATTCTAATAAGTGCTGCAAAAGGCATAGAAACGGATTCCTTTTTGTTAATGAGCGAACTCATTGAAGCCGAAACAGGCAGCCAGAATATCGGTGTACTAAGTGGCCCCAATCTGGCAAAAGAGATTGTAGATAAAAAAATTACTGCATCCGTCATTGCCAGTGAAAATGACCTGGTTATCAATGTGATTCAGCAAATATTGAGCCTGCCGTATTTTCGCGTTTATAGTAATCAGGATCGATACGGTGTTGAACTTGCAGGAGCGTTAAAAAATATTTATGCCATTGCTGCCGGAATAGCGGCAGCGAAGGGCCTGGGTGATAATACCAAAAGCATGTTAATAACCCGGAGTTTGGCTGAAATGAGCCGAATGGCAGAAAAATTAGGTGGTAACCCCCTCACGTTTCTCGGGCTGGCGGGTGTAGGTGATTTAATTGTTACCTGTTCATCTCCCTTAAGTCGTAACTATCAATTTGGTTATAAAATTGGTCAGGGCCTGACGCCTGATGAGGCTGAGAAACAGCTGAAGCAAACAGTTGAAGGTATTAATACAGTCCGAGTCGTAGCTGCTAAAGCGAAAGAATTGGGAGTATACATGCCTCTGGTCAGTGGTTTAAGTGCAATTTTATTTGATGGCAAGAATATTGATCTGCTAATTTCCGGTTTGATGTTGGGTGATCATAATAAGGATGTTGAATTTGTTATTTAGGGCGCCCTTTAGGTAGGCATCCCAGATGATATTTCTTAAGCACTTTTTGGAAAGTCCATGAATATTTTGATTATGAGGCATGGTGATGCAAATCGAAGTGCTTCCAGTGATGCTCAAAGAACACTAACTGATATGGGAAAACAAAATGTTTTTGATGTTGCCCAAAGTTTAAAAGCGGATGGAATTACAATTGAAAGCCTTATTTCGAGTCCTTACACCCGAGCATTAGAGACTGCCGACATCGTATCTAATGTATTGGATATTCAATCCAGAAAAATTCAATGTCCGGATATTACGCCAGACTCCCCTCCGCATATCGCTATTAATAGTCTTGAAAAGCTACTTAAACCCAATACTCTGATTGTAAGCCACTTACCTTTAGTCAGTTTGTTAATCGCACAACTTATTGGCGAGTATGGAAGCAACGGGATTCCAATGACAACCTCTGCATGTGCCTGGCTCACAGGTGAAATATGGCGCGACGCCTGTTTAGATTTAAAATCATTGAGAGATCCGATTTCAATTTTATAAACTTACAGCTGAAAAAATTTGTATTATGAAAAATGAAGTTTATCAATTATTCAAATTGTCCCGTCTGGAAAAAAGCCAAAAAACTATTTTCCAATCATTGCTACTATTTTTATCGATTAGCATCAGTGTAAATATCTGGGCGAGTGGTACCGAAAAGGGTGTTTTGTGGAAAATAGAAAAAACAAATCAGAAAACAAGTTATTTGCTCGGGACGGTACATGTCAGTGATCCCAGGATAATTAATTTCAAACCTGAACTGAACAATGTTCTTACCAAAGTTTCCAGTATCAGTATTGAAGCCAAACTGGATATGGAAGCGCAAATGGCTGTGGCAATGAAAATGATTGCTCCAGGATCAAATCTGGAAACAAATGTTGGAAGTTTGTATTTTAAAAAAATTACCACAGAAATGCTGAAATATAACATTACACCAGAATTGGTAAGACAACTAAAGCCCTGGGCAGTGATGATGACTTTAAGTGTGCCTTCAGGTAATGATCCAGCTTCATTTATGGATGTTAAAATATACAACTTTGGTATTAAAAAGGGAAAAAAGGTCTATGGACTGGAAACGCTGGATGAGCAATTATCTATTTTTAGCAACATGTCAAATGATGATCAAATAACACTATTAAAGCAAGCGGTAGACGAGTTGCCAAATAGAGATGCATTGTTGGAGGAAATGCTAAGGATCTATCTGGATGGTGATATAGGCAAGCTAGCGGTTATTAATGAAGCACACTTAAAAGAAATGAACAATAAAATGCTTGAAAATTTAATGATAAAGCTTATTGATGATAGAAATAAAAGAATGTTGAACAGAATGAATCAGAGGTTGTTAGAGGGGAATGCCCTGATCGCAGTGGGTGCTCTGCATCTGGTTGGGGATAAGGGTTTAATTAATTTGCTACGACAAAAAGGTTATACCCTTAATCCTGTTTACTAACTTTGCTAGCCCGGATAGTTCGTGAACTGCCACTGTAAAAGATAAAACAGTCAAACTTATAGTTGAGAGATTCGTAGTATGCAGTACGATGAAATAATTCTTGATTCGAATGGTCTGGAGTTGGCGGCAAAGATGTGGGGCCCTGAAAATGGCGAATTGATTTTAGCCTTACATGGCTGGATGGATAATGCCAACTCATTTGATTTGTTGGCGCCTTTGCTTGACGATTACAGAATATGTTCACTCGATCTGGCAGGCCATGGACACAGTGAACACCGACCTCTCGGTTGTCATTATTATGTTACTGATTATGTAGCAGATGTCATAGGCGCAGCTAATGCGTTGGGCTGGGATGAATTCACGATTCTTGGACATTCCCTTGGTGCCAATGTGTCAACACTCGTTGCAGGTACCATTCCGGAAAGAATAAAGAAAGCGATCTTTATTGAAGGTTTTGGGCCACCTTCGCGATCAGCTCATCAGGGTCCTGAACAGTTACGACAGGCGATTACAAAAAACCAGAATTATGATCCCGATCGAATCATTCTTTATGACGATTTTAATACCCTTGTTCACAAGCGGATGAACGGCGGTACAGTTGTGAATGAGCAGGCCGCCCGAATACTTTGTGAACGTGGCGTAAAGCAGGTGGAGGGTGGCTGGGTCTGGCGTACCGATCCAAGATTGCGGCATTCATCCCCCATGCGTCTGCCTGAGGCGGAAACCAGACGTTTCATTCAAAATATAAGTGCTCCAGGTTGTTTAATCCTCGGTGAAAATGGAATTCCACTGCAATTGATGGGGCTTGATGAAAGAGTAAAGTATCACCAGGCGCTTACGATTGAGAAAGTGCCCGGAAAACATCATTTGCATCTTGAAGGGCAAACCGACATGGTGGCACAGATTATTCAAAAATTTTTGAATTCTACAGGCTAAAATAAGGTCTTCGTCAGGAATTACCTATTATTCATAAGTCCATATAACATATTGAATTTAAATATGTTATATGGACTAACTTAGTATAAAAACGTTTGGTATTGAGCAAAAACTGGTGAATGAGATGTTTTTCAGTTAAAGTGCCCACCGCTTATTATTCTTGAAAATATGATTGAAAAACATTCAATTCGAAATAAAAGTATTAGATGGTGTTGTATGAATTCGATAGCCAAACAAACTTCAAACCGTGTCAGTGTAGAAGAAAGAGAATTTACCGTAAATGGACTTCGTTATACGGCTAAAATGTGGGGTCCTGAAGATGGTAAACCGATCATCGCACTTCATGGTTGGCTTGATAATGCCAATACTTATGATGTTATAGCACCTTTACTGCCGTCTCTCAGAATATGTTCTGTTGATTTAGCGGGCCATGGGCACAGTGGCCACCGTCCGGGTTGGGGGCAATACTATTTCTTTGAATATGCTTATGACATACTGGAAATTGCTGAGCAGTTGGGTTGGAGCACGTTCAGCTTAATGGGGCACTCAATGGGAGCTCATATTTCGGTGATTGCCTCAGGTACAGAGCCAGAAAAAATTGAACAACTGATGTTAATCGAGGGATTTGGTACACCGAACAATTTTTCTCCGTCCTTAGTTCCGGAAATGAATCGTAAAATGTACCGCAAAACAAAAAGGCTTCGAAGTAAAAATCCACCCATTTATCCAAATATTGAAGCAATGGTTCAGGCCAGGGTATCGAGTTTTTTTACAATTGAAACATCAGCTGCCCGTATTCTTACAGAACGTTCCTGTATTGCCAAAGAAGATGGATTTACCTGGCGGATGGACCCTAAATTAAAGCTAATGTCGCCCGTGACGATTAGTCATGAGCAATTCTGTGAATTTGTAAAAGAAGTTAGCGCCCCCACTTGCCTGATACTTGCTGATAAAGGGGTGCCCCATACCAAAGAATTGCTGGATGAGCGAATTCAAAGCCATAAAAACCTGAGAATAGAGCGATTGCAGGGTGGTCACCATCTTCATCTTGAAGAACCGAGTCAGAAGGTGGCTGAAATAGTTGCTGATTTTTTCGATGTCCCGGTATTAAATATGGCGAGCTCTGAAGTATAGGAAGAGCTTACCACCTCCTAAGTCATTGAAACTTAAAAACCCGGTAAGATAAGCAAAGTCCACGCACTAGCCAGCACCCAAAGCACTCACTTCGTTCATGGGGCAGGCTCCACCCAAAGCACTCACTTCGTTCATGGGGCAGGCTCCACCCAAAGCACTCACTTCGTTCATGGGGCAGGCTCCACCCAAAGCACTCACTTCGTTCATGGG
>Ga0209345_10001148_pt1 | contig 32394 bp, 27 predicted proteins | sample Cruoilmetagenom7_FD_187294 | JGI IMG/M metagenome (GOLD analysis project Ga0209345, IMG submission 187294) | Oil polluted marine microbial communities from Coal Oil Point, Santa Barbara, California, USA - Sample 7 (SPAdes) (version 2) | ecosystem: Environmental > Aquatic > Marine > Oil seeps ...
GGCATGATCAAAAAAACTTAACTGCATATTTATCCCTCAAACTTGGCTTATTAGTATATTTATTTTAGCTAATTGTTGGTTTGAAGGAGGTTAAGTAGATTTCTTTAATTGTTCAGAGGGCTCAATTATATGTTTTATATAAAAAATGAAATAAAACCTGATTGTGGTCCTAGATGTTACACTTCATATACAAATGTAACTGCATGCAACAATGAAAATGAGATATATAAATATGATTTTAATCATGAGTTTAGAAGAGACTACTCTTTTGCAATATTCTCCCTTGGGATCCTAACCGGTTATACAGTGTTTTTAACTTTACCAGTAACATTGCCTATAATGGCAAAGATAAAGAGTAATATCATAACTGAAGAAGTGACACACTCTAATGATTATATTGCAAAGAATATTGCTAAATATGTTACAGATTATAGTTTATACAAATAAAATTCAATAATCTATTAGACTTCTTTCATAACCCATCATTTAATAGCAAAGCCTCTACTTATTTTATCGTCTTGATGAGATTAAAATCACAAATATTTTTTAATTGTCTCTTGTGCAAAACTTCTAAAAGGGTATAAATCAATATAGTAAAATAGACACTTCTTTAATCTGCTTTCGTAGTTCTCTTTATAAAAATTCTTTGCCTTTTGGCTCATATAAGACCTATCTATTAAGTCATGCACAGCCTTTTGGCTTGTTAGTATGTCTTTGTATATTTTCTCTAACCTTTTCTTTTTCATCCCTATCATTTCAGCAAAAACTTCAAAGTCTTCCAATGTATAATATCCCATCGCTCCAAAAGCTTTTGTTTCATGCTCTTTAAATAGCTCAAGTCCCATTATTCCATCTTCTTTAGGCAAGTGATATTTTGTAAAAAGGATATCATAATTTGGTGATAGTGAATAATCGGCTCTATCTATATCTCTGATAATTGAAAAATTTTTCAAATGAGCATCAGCATTTCCAATAAGATAGTTTAGTATAACCCTCTTGTAAAACTCTTCAAGTGCTGGAACATAAGCGGCTATAACCTCTTTAATTTTTAATGCACACTCTTCGTAGCTCGATTCATATTTATAATTCTTAGCATGACTTTCCGATGTATACTCAAGAATAGATGCAAAATCTTCCTGATCTACTTTAAGAATTTTTTTTTCTGAACCTTTAAGAGAATAATCAAACCTTTTAGTGATATATGCAAGCTCCCCATCACTAAACTCAATAAGACCATTGTATGCTGTATTAACTTTAAATATCTGCGATGATATTTGCATACTTAGATGTTCGTTTTGTACAATGTCTTCTAAATTAACAGTACTGTCATGGTCTCTTGGTATAGGTTTTAATATATATTTTCCGTCTTTATTTGTTGGTGTTAGCTCATTATTACTGTTGAAACTGAGGGATATTTTATCCTGTACACCAGAGATAGACATTTTATCTGACATTTCATTTCTAATTCTATAAAACTCTGTTTTGTCAAAATATAAAGGTTTAACATTCTTTCCGTCAAAAAGATTACTCTTACATTTTGGGCAATAGTATAAACCTTTAGTAATATCCTTTAAACAGCCATAACATCTCATGACGACTCCTCTATTGTAATAGCGCCGATTGTATTTTCTTGTGTCGTTTTTAATAATCTTGTAAAATTATCATCTTCATCAATCTTTAGGTCACGACATTGCATTGATTTTAAATTTCCTTCTGAAAGTAGATTAAAGAAAAATGGAAATAAAATTTTTGATACAAACGGCTCTTTTTTTAATATTAAATTGACTGAAATTGCACTTGGATTTTCGGATTGAAGATAATCTTCATAATAAAAAAATCCATACAACCCTCTATCATTTCTACTTAGTTCACCGATAGGAATTTTATTTTTGTACACTATACCTTTTTGCATCTATTTTACCCTTTCACTTTTACTAATAGTTCTAAACCCAACGCTTCAAGAATTTTCTCTAGTTTATCTACAGAGATATTGGCTTTGCCTTGCTCAAGGTTAGATAGAGCTGTTGAGCCAATCTCAGCATAGTCTTGAAGGTCAGTCTGTTGCATTTGTAGTTCTTTTCTTCTAGTTTTGATTGCTAAGCCGATTAAAGATTTTAAATTCATCGAAGCTCCTCTGAAAATATATTTACATTATATCGTAAATATTACATATATTATATATCTTTTAGAAATTTTTATTTATTTTTTACAATATATTGTAAATATGAGTTGGTACACTCAAATAATTCTTTAAAGGAGCCTTAAAGGATTCTTAGTGCACTTAGTGTATGGAAATAAATTAAAATATCAAAGTAGTATTGGTTTTTTTTAAAGAGTTGATAATATTTATAAAATTATGTTATTAACATTAGTTCTTGTGAATGACAATAGTTGTCATTTAGTATTTATTCCATCTCTAGTGAGATGGAATAAGTAAATAAAATTTAAGCTCCCCCACCTGTCTCAGCATTAAGGTCTAGGTAGTGCTTATTATTACGAGGTATTGTTTCACTCTTATCATGCGCTTTTTGAAGTGCTTGTATCACTTCATCCAGTTTTTCATATGGTATATGCACCTTCCAGTCATGATCATCATCCCCTTCGAGTGAGACTCCTATACTTACAATTGGACTACTAAACTCACCATACGGTTGCTCAATATGTGCAATACTTATCTCACCTGTTCTCGTATTTGGTAATCTTATCGAAGCTATTTCTATTGTTTCTTTAGACATTTTCCTCTCCTAGAGTATATATTTAGCTCAAACGACAATCATTACATAAATTCTTCCGAATGGCTCATGGGGGAAATTGTAGACAAATATCTCTGAAAAGATTTTCAAAATTTATAGCTAACCTTTTAGAAACAGCAAAAGTAATGAGAAATTATAATTATTTATATATTTGATTTTATAATATTATATTTTCTAGTAGCATTTGTAGCAAGATAGTAAAGGAAACAAGTGTGTGGCATTTTTAAGAAAAGACCCTGTGTATGGACTTACTAATGGATTTATACTCTTTATATCTGTAATATTAGTTTGAAGCTATTAAGTGATATCTTTTTTTAAATTTAGTTAAAATTCTTAAGGAGTACCAAACCTCTTTACTCTGTATGTTTTTTTCTTTTGAGAAGTAGGGACAAGAGAGATAAAGAGATGCCTGAAGTACAATTAACTTTTATAATCCTCTTTAAACTCTACATATCTGCTAGCTGAAGCATAAAGCTCGGCTACTTCATCATCATTGAGCTCTCTGACAACTTTTGCAGGAGTCCCCATAATGAGTGAACGAGGTGGGAAGAGTTTGTTTTTCGTGACAAGTGCTCCAGCTCCGACTATGGACTCTTTACCTATAACGGCACCATCAAGTATAGTGGCACTCATACCGATTAGACATGCAGATTCTATAGTACACCCATGAAGCATTACACGATGACCGATAGTTACGTCATCACCGATTATCGTCGGATTACCATCGCTTTTATCAGGCTTTTTGTAATGGGTGACGTGAATCATACTTAGGTCTTGAATATTTACACGGTCTCCAATTTTAATGTAGTGAACATCGCCACGAACTACACATCCAAACCAGATAGAACAATCTTCTCCACAAGTAACATCACCAACAACATCAGCTGATGGTGCTACCCAACTTTTTTCCCCTAAGCTAGGGAGAGTATCTTTAAATTTATGTATCATTATTAACTCTCTATAAATAGTCTAGCTGCAAGTTTTTGAATCGTATTTGTCGTCTCTTTTTTTGTCGCCTTTGTGATACGATTTACATGGTCTTCTAAAAATTTATGATTATTTATAGATTTAGAATTTTCTTTTTTTATTTTGATATATGAACCGTCACTCTGAAGTTCGTGCGCTAAAATATTGTCTGAACACTGCAGTTTTAAAATCTGTATAATTTTCTCTTTAGAGGGCTCATCTTTGATGGCAGTTAGAAGCTCTATACGACGTACTAAGTTTCTTGGCATCCAATCAGCACTTGAGATGTAAACACCTGGTTTGTCATTTTTAAAGTAAAAAGTTCTAGGGTGCTCAAGATATTTTCCTAAAATAGAGATGACTCTAATATTTTCACTCACACCTTCAATCCTAGGTTTTAAGCAGCAGATACCACGAACTATGAGATCAACTTTGACGCCTGCTTGACTCGCTTTGTAGAGTGCACGAATAACATCCTCATCAACAAGTGAGTTTACTTTAGCGATAATCTGCCCATCTTTGCCCTGTCTTGTTTCATTATGAATCAATGAAAGAAGCTTTGGTTTTATTTGAGACGGAGACATATAGAGCTCGTTGAGTTTCCCTTTGTTGCTAAAGCCAGTAAGAAAGTGAAAAAAGCGAGTTAAATCATTTGTTATCTCATCTTTACTGGTCATATAACTCATATCTGTATAGATTTTTGATGTTGCAGGGTTATAGTTTCCAGTTCCAAGGTGTGCATACTGTTTAAGCTTACCATTTTTTCTTCTTGTAATAAGAGCAGCTTTGGCATGGACTTTAAAGCCTTTAATCCCATAAATAACATGTGCTCCAGCTTTCTCAAGTGCTTTTGCCCAGATAAGATTGTTCTCCTCATCAAACCTTGCTTTAAGCTCAACCATTACAGTTACCTGTTTATCTGCTTCACTCGCGTTCATAAGTGCCTGAACTATTGGAGAGTTTGTTCCTGAACGGTAAAGTGTCATCTTTATTGATACAACATCAGGGTCTTTTGATGCACTCTGAATAAGTTTTACAACAGGATCAAAACTCTCATATGGATGATACAAAAGAACATCTTGCTTCTCAAGAGTTATGAATATATTTTCACTATCTTCAAGAGGAGGAAGTGTTTTTGGTTTAAAAGGAGGTGATAAAAGGTGAGCAAAATCCTTATTACCAACAATTTGCCAGAGGCTAGAGAGATTTAAAGATATATGAAATTTATAAATATCATCTTTGTAAACATTTGTATGGCGATTAAAAAAGTTAATAATCTCTTCATCAGAGTTTTTCCCAATCTCTAAACGAACCATTTCACCTTTACGACGAAGTTTTAGACCCTCTTCAAGAATTTCCATAAAGTCATCTGCTTCCTCTTCTTCAATCGCAAGGTCAGCATTTCTTGTAACTCTAAATGAAGAGTATTTGCTTAAGGTATAGCCTGGGAAAAGATCTTCAACGTGTTGCGCTACAACACTCTCAATAGGTACATAAGTACCACTGCCAAGTTCGACAAACCTACTAAGCACACGAGGTACTCTAATAATGCCATATCTTTCAATATCTGCATTATCATTATCTTGTAGCTTTACAATCAAACCAAAACTAAGATTGTTGAGATGAGGAAAAGGGTGCGTTGCATCTATGGCAATAGGGATGATGACTGGGTAGATGTTTTCATAGAAAAAACGATTTAATTGATTCTTTTCATTTTGATTTACTTGAGAGTAAGATTTGATACTAAGCCCCTCTTCTTCAAGTTTTTTTAAAATGCCACCCATGCAGTGTTCTAAGACTTGCTGCTCTTGATGTAAGTAGGTTCTTATCTCACGAAGTTGTTGCAGTGGTGTGAGCTTATCTGCACCTGAGACAATGATACCAGCAGAGAAAAGTTTTTTGAGTCCTGCGACACGAATCATGTAGAATTCATCTAAATTTGTACCATATATAGCAAGAAATTTAAGACGCTCTAGTAGTGGAAGTGACTCATCTTGCGCTTGTTTAAGAACTCGAGTGTTAAACTGAAGCCACGAGAGTTCACGGTTGTTATAAAGATTTGGATTTTTTAAGTTTACAATCACGTTATTGTTCCTTAGATATAAGTCAAAATAGTTTTATTTTGACTCATTATACTCAAAAGAGATTACTATTTGATTATGCCTGTTCCTTTATAGTTCGCTGAGTGGTATATTGTAACACCATTCTTGCGTCCGTAGTACCTTAAAAGTAGTTTTTGCATAGTTGGTTCTATAGATGGTGCGAACCAGGCATTATTGCTTGTCGCAATCACAAAGTCAACTTCACCCTCATAGAGCTCTTGACATGTAGCTTCATAACATATTGCATTTCTAAATTTAACACCCTTAATTATAAAATCAGTAGGTTTATCTGCTACAACAAAATCACTTGCCCCATTAAAAAATGTATCATTAATAAACTTTTGTGCAAATTTAGGAAGTGGGATATACTCTCCAAAGGGAACTAAAACAAGCTTTTTTGCAACTTCATACTTGCCATCTTGAAACATATATGTAACGTTATAGTGGAGTCCATTCTCTGTTAAAAGTGAACCTGCAACAATAGTGATATCATGAGAAAGCTGCAACAACGATTCTATGAGTTTAGGAGACCTATTCATAAATAGAGGAAATACAGACTCTGGAAATATAACAACATCATATTTTGCATCGCTTGCGTCTACTATCTCCTCATAAATCATCTCTACAGTTGGATTTAAAGCAGCTCTTGTCCATTTAACATCTTGTTTTATGTCAGTTTGAACCAGTTTTATCTTGAGATTGGCCTCTTTTTGTTCCAAAGGGCTAAAGTTAAAAGCGAATAAAATCAGTAAAAGAGGGGCATATTTATAAGGTTTTTTTATATACTCTATAAGAGAAAGTGCCACTAAAACAAGAGCGAGTTGGTACTTAAAAACGCCTATATAACTATCTACAAAAATGAGCTCAATCTGTAACCAGTTCCAATCAAATGGTTCAAAAAAGCTAAGTCCAAAAAGTAAAATCGCACGAATATAGGCTTTGTTAGTAAAGTAAAGAGGCGCGAAGAAAAGCATATATATAATTGCAAAACTAAAAGTAATAATAGGTGTCATATAACCAACACCCTGATACTCAAAACTATAGCCTATCCAGTAAAACCAAAATAGTCCTATAAAAAAACCAGTTACAAGGATACTGCGTTTTGGAATATATAAAATTAGCGCAAGTGAAGTGATAGCAAAGAGGGTGTTGAGAAACTTGTTTGTAAGTCCATACTCCTCAAAATATATAAAAGCACTAAAAAGAAGTGCTGTTGAAATTCCGAGTAAAATAGTCTGTATTGTTTTGTTCATAGTGAAATTGTACTCAATTTAACACTCTTTTAGAATAACTTCTGTATAATCTCCGCAATTTTATAAAATAAAGGAAGTTAGAACATGGATATTATTTCTCAACTATTACCATTTGTATTTTTAATTGCAATTATGTATTTTGTGATTATTCGCCCACAGCAAAAAGAGGCTAAAAAGCTTGATGAGATGAGAGACTCTCTTACAAAAGGTGATAAAGTAATCACTAATGGTGGATTTATAGTAGTTATTCATAAAGTTGAAGACAACTTCTTAAGCATAAAAATGAATGATGATGTTATCACTAAAATTACTAAAGAATCTATTGCAAAGAAGTATGAGGATGAAGCTTAATTATCGCATAGTTATATTCGCATTAGCGATAATTTTTGGTCTTGTATTTTCTGCACCATCTCTCTTAAAATTAGATGATGGTAAAAAAGTAACGTTAGGACTAGATCTTCAGGGTGGTCTGCATATGCTTCTTGGTGTCAAAACTGAAGAGGCTGTAAAATCTCGTATAAAATCAATCGCTGCAAGTGTGAAGCACTATAGTGAGAGAGAAGAGATTTTAATAGACGAACTGACTTTTGATGAGTCAAGTGTGAGTTTTATAGTTTTAGATAGTGATGAACTTCCAAAGGTAGAGAGTTTTTTAAAAGAAGTAGAAGGTTCTTTAGTCACTATTAGTGGTGAACAAATCTCTATGACTTTAACACCTGAAGAAGTTGTAAAGACTGAAAAAGAAGCTATTTCACAAGCTATTGAGACTATTAGAAATAGACTTGACCAATTTGGTCTTACTGAACCTGTTGTCGCTCGTCAAGGTGAAGAGAAGATTCTTGTTCAGTTAGCTGGTATTAAAACGCAAGAGGAAGAGCAGCGTGCTCGTGAACTGATTTCACGTGCTGCAAAACTTGAACTTATGGCAGTTGATGAAGATAGAGATGCTCGCGTTTATAATATGAGCGAATCAGATGCAGCTGAGTATGGGGATGTTATTTTAGAAGATGCCAAAAACCCAGCTATAAAGTATCTTGTTCATGAGATTCCTATTTTAGATGGTGGCATGTTAACAGATGCTGCGATGGGATTTGATCAAAACAATAGACCTCTGATAAATTTTAGTTTAAACGCAGAGGGTGCTGAGATATTTGGTGACTTTACTGGTCGAAGTGTTGGTAAACGTTTAGCTGTTGTTTTGGATGGAAAAGTATACTCTGCTCCAAATATAAATGAACGTATCGGTGGTGGTTCTGGTCAAATTTCTGGAAGTTATACTGTCATGGAAGCAAAAGATTTAGCTATTGCTCTGCGTTCAGGTTCACTTTTAGCACCAATTTACTTGATGGAAAAACGTTCAGTTGGTCCAAGCCTTGGTGCTGATAGTATTAAAGCGAGTCTGGTTGCTCTTATTGGCGGATTTGTTTTAGTAATTATCTTTATGGTTGTTTACTATAGGGCTGCGGGTGTGATTGCAAATATTGCACTTGTTGCAAACCTATTTATTATTTTAGCTGTTATGAGTCTCTTTGGAGCCACTTTAACCCTTCCTGGTATGGCAGGTATTGTCTTAACAGTAGGTATGGCAGTTGATGCGAATGTCATTATTTCTGAACGTATCCGTGAGTTGATTTATGAAGGTAAATCAATGCATAAAGCGATAGAAGATGGGTATGCAAACGCTATGCGTGCAATTTTAGATGCAAATATTACTACGCTCATTGCAGCGGTAGTTCTGTATGCTTATGGAACAGGCGCTATTAAAGGTTTTGCTATTACCATCTCTATCGGTATTTTAGCCTCTATGCTTACGGCAATTTTAGGTACGCATGGAATCTATGAGATGTTAGAACAGAAAATTACAAAAAGTAAAAATAACCGTTTTTGGTTTGGGATTAAGGGGTAGTTATGGAATTTTTTAAATATACAAAAACCTTTAATTTTATGGGTAAATCAAAAGCAGCAATGGTACTCTCAGTTATTTTAGTTTTAGCTTCGTATGCTTTACTGGCAACAAAAGGCTTAAACTACGGTGTTGACTTTGCTGGTGGTACTATCGTTCAAGTGAAATATGACACAACAGCACCAATTGATGCAATGCGTGAGAAGCTCAAAGGTAATGCGCTTTTTAATGGTGCCTCCATAACTGAGTTTGGTTCACCGGATGAAGTTGTTATCCGTATGAAAAGTACAACGAGCAATGTTACTGTAGATATTGGTGATGTTACAAGAGAAGCACTCAATGGGAGTGGAAATTTTGAGATTCGTCGTGTTGATATAGTTGGACCAAAGGTAGGTTCAGAGCTCAAAGAGAAGGGGATTATGTCACTTCTCTTAGCTGTTATAGGAATTCTTATCTATGTTGCGTTTAGATTTGAGTGGCGCTTTGCAGTTGCTTCAATCTTTGCACTTGTGCATGATGTCTCAATCGCTTTAGGTGCTATCACGCTGGTTGGACTTGATGTAAACCTTGATGTTTTAGCAGCATTACTTACGATTTTAGGGTATTCACTAAACGATACAATCATTGTATTTGACCGTATTCGTGAGGGTGTTACTGACTCAAGAAATAGTACTCTATTTGATACTATAAATGAATCAGTGACACGGACATTAGCAAGAACTACATTAACCTCTCTTACAACTTTCTTTGTTGTATTTACGCTGTTTATGTTTGGTGGTGAGATTATTCACGCCTTTGCATTTACACTCTTAGTGGGAGTAGTTGTGGGGACATACTCATCAATCTTTGTTGCTTCACCAATCTTACTTTGGTTTGGATTTGATGTTAAAGGGTATCACGAAAAACTCGCTGCAAAAGCGAAACGTGAAGCTGAAAAACAGAGAATGCGTGACCAATATGAATCAGGTGTAATGTAAAAAATAGAAATAGCAACGCATTTGCTGCGTTGCTTCGTTCCTCATACCCCTAAAATAGAACTTCAGTCATCCCTTAAGATACTTTTTGTATAATCTCTTCAATTAATTTTAAATACAACTAAGGATATCACATATGGATTGGGGTAAAGTAATATACGTGTTTTTCTCTTTAATGAGTTTGACATCGATAGCTGGTTTTTTATATGAGCACACTGCTGTAGCACTTTTTGTAGCTGCTAGTCTGAATCTTGTTTCTACATTTTTAAAAATTGGTGTAAGAAATCTGTTGTCAGCGGAACTTTTAGCATCGTCACTTGTGGCTGATTTACACCTTATTCCGGCATTTATTTATTTGGAAGTTGTTGGAAATATGGAGTGGGCAATAGCTTTAGCTATAGGTGCTTTAATAGCAAATGTTTTTTCTATGGGACTTGTTTACATAGAAAGCTCAAAAACACACGAAGAATACTAATAAAGACTTTTAGAGTCAGAAATTTTACAGGAATTATAAATTTGGAATACAGCCCTCAAACGATAGAAAAAAAATGGCAAGATTACTGGAGTGAAAACGATAGTTTTGAGCCAAGTGAAGATTTTAGTAAAGATAAAAAATACATTTTAAGTATGTTCCCTTTTCCAAGTGGACGTCTACATATGGGGCATGTTAGAAACTACTCAATTAGTGATGCTTTTGCACGTTACCACCGTCAACAAGGTAAAAATGTTCTACATCCTATCGGTTTTGACAGTTTTGGTATGCCTGCTGAAAACGCAGCGATTAAGAATGGCTCACACCCTAAAGGTTGGACTTACGACAATATCGACTATATGAAAAATGAGTTCAAATCTTTGGGCTTTTCATTCTCTAAAAAAAGAGAACTTGCAACTTCAGATGAGCTCTATACAAAGTTTGAGCAAGGATTTATAATTGATATGTTTGAAAAGGGTCTTTTATACCGTGAAAAAGGTCTTTTAAACTGGTGTCCACATGACCAAACAGTGCTTGCAAATGAGCAAGTTGTTGATGGGTGTTGTTGGAGGTGTGATACGCCAATAGTTAAAAAAGATATGAATCAGTACTACTTTAAAATTACTCAGTATAGTGATGAACTTCTGGATGATTTGAAAAAAATTGAGGGTGGTTGGCCTAAACAGGTGCTGACTATGCAAGAGAACTGGATTGGAAAATCAAATGGACTTGCCTTTGATCTCTTTTTTGATGATGCATCTAAAGCAAAGTTAAACGCAGAGTTTGAGAGTTTTGATGTCTTTACAACACGTCCTGACACTATTTATGGGGTTTCATATACTGCTTTAGCACCTGAACATACTATCGTTACTTATATGATTGAAAACAAGCTATTAAGTGAAGATGTTATTGCTGAGATAACTAAGATGAAAAACACTTCATCTATTGATAGACAAAAAGAGAAGAGTGGACTTGCTCTTGGACTTGATGTGATTCATCCATTGACTGGGAAAAAAGTTCCAGTTTGGATAGCGAACTTTGTTCTTATGGATTATGGTTCGGGTGCTGTTATGGCAGTTCCTGCGCATGATGATAGGGATTTTGATTTTGCTAAAAAGTATGATTTAGAGATGAGTGCCGTTATTAAACCCTTTGATGCTGAATCAGATGTTAGTGAAGCTGCCTTTACAGAAGTAGGTGAACTTTTTAACTCTGGCGAATTTGATGGAATGAACTCTAAAAAATCTCAATACAACATCATTAAAATGTTTGAAGACAAAGAGATAGGCAAGAAAACAACTAACTATAAACTCAAAGATTGGGGTGTTTCACGTCAACGTTATTGGGGTGCTCCAATTCCTTTTGTGCATTGTGAGACTTGTGGAATTGTGATGGAAAAAAAAGAGAACCTTCCGATTGCACTTCCTGATGATGTTGAGATTAATGGAGAAGGAAGTCCACTAGAGAATCATCCTACATGGAAGCACTGCTCTTGTCCATCTTGTGGTAAGGATGCGATACGTGAGACTGATACTATGGATACATTTGTTCAATCATCTTGGTACTTCTTGCGTTTTTGTGCATCGCCCCAAAATTGGGACAAAGAAGCATTTTCCGCTGAGCAGATAAAATACTGGATGGGTGTTGATCATTACATCGGTGGGATTGAACATGCAATTTTACACCTTCTGTATGCAAGATTTTTTACAAAAGTTTTTCGTGATTTAGGGTACGTTGATTTTGATGAGCCTTTTGATAAACTTCTTACTCAGGGTATGGTACTTAAAGATGGTGCGAAGATGAGTAAGTCTAAAGGCAACACAGTTGACCCTGACGACATTATTGAAAAATATGGTGCAGATACAGCGAGACTTTTTATCCTTTTTGCAGCACCTCCAACTCAAGAGTTAGAGTGGAACGATAGTGCTGTTGAGGGTTCATACAAGTTTATAAAAAGATTTTTTGATAGAAGCTCAAACATTGTAAAAACTGACACTATTCCTACAATAGAACATTCGTCTTTAAGTAAAGAAGAAAAACTGGCTCGTAAGAAAGTATATGAAGCACTCCAACGTGCAAACGATGTCTACAATGAGCGTTATACTTTTAACACAATGATTGCTGGTGTTATGGAAGCGATGAACGCTCTTAACACTCAAAGTAATTCTGATGTTTGGAGTGAAGGTTACTGGATACTTAGCTCGATTATGGAGCCTGTTATTCCTCATACTGCTTGGGAAATCAGTAATGAGTACTTTTCACTCAATAATCTTGGACCTCAAAAGATTATAGAAGAGGTTTTTGTTGAAGATAGCGTGACACTTGGTGTTTCTGTAAATGGAAAACGCAGAGGTGAAGTTGAAGTGGCAATGGATGCAAGTAAAGATGATATTTTAGATGCAGCAAAAGAGGTAGTTGCAAAGTGGCTTGAGGGCAAAGAGATTGTCAAAGAGATAGTTGTTCCTAAAAAGCTTGTTAACTTGGTTATTAAAGGCTAATAATGAAAACATATTCACAAATTTTAAAAGTAGCACTACTTACGCTAGTCTTGTTGCAATTGAGTGCTTGTGGATATAAACCTAGTGCAAAATATTCTCGTGAAGTGATTGCTGAGAGGATAAGTACAAGTGTGATAATCTCTGCAGAAGATCCAGAAAACACTGTTGTTATTAAAGATGCTGTAGATAGTGCAATTATTGAGATATTTCACGCCTCTTTAACAAGTAGAGCTTACTCTGACACACATTTAAACTTAAGTACCTCCTCACCTACATACACACCAGTTCAGTATGACTCTAATGGATATATTATCGCTTACCGTGCGACAATCAGACTTGATATAGTTAGAAATACAAAGGGAGTGAGAAAAAATTATGCGACAACAGGGACGTATGATTTTGCCGTTGTCCCAAATGCTGTTTTGACAGATCAAGAGAGATTTGATGCTATTAAATTTAGTTCCGCAAAAGCAATCTCAGCTTTTGTTGCTAAAATATCTGCAGAAGGTACTAGAAAAGGGGATTAATTATGACTATACAGGCTATCATAAAAAAAGCGATCAAAAGAGTTGAGCTAGAAGGGAAAATCTTAACACCAGATTTTTATGCTGAAGCATTTTGTAAAGAGGCTGAAAAAGCCTCCATGTCTGTTGAAGATTGTAATCACCTCAATAAATTCAAAATTACACTCAATAAAGAGTTCCAAAAAGATTTAATGCAATATAGAATTAGGACAATGAATGAACTTGTTCGTTTTTTAATCTCCAAACTCAATAGAACAAACCCCTCGCAGTGCGCCGATATACTTGAATCACAAACGCAACTAACAAAAAGAATCCTACAAGTTGTTGCAGTACTGCACAACAGAGAAGCCACAGAGCTTGCAAAACAGAGTCTAGACCTTCTAAGTAACTCTCCAAAAAGTTCTCAGATAGACCAATTTAGACAGTTATGGGTGAATTTTATAACAACCTATGATGATACATTCTTAGAGAAGTTAAAAGCTCTAGGAAGTGTCAATAATAGAGATTTAAAAAAGAGTGTTGACGGTTTAAATATCTCTATAGGTGAATCGGTAGAGAGTATAGGTAATATGAGTTTAGAAAAAATTTCTTCACTTCTAATCTCATCGTTTGTGCCTTCTATCGCTTCGAGTGTCAACGAAAAAATAGCAACGCTTAGCGAAAAAATAAAAAATAACCCAGCTCTTTTGGATAGTGTGAGTATAGAGAGTGAAATAAAAAATGCAATTTCACTGAGAATTGCTCTTGATAAAGAGAGCGTTCGTGAGATGGTAGAGTCTTTAGATGGTGTACTTGATAAACTCTCGCACAGAATTATTGATATGATAGAGAAGTCCGATAGCTCTACAGAAGAGATACAAGCGATAAAAAAAGAGCTAAACTCTTATGACACAGGTTCTATAACAAACTTTAAGGTAGCACATAAAAAACTCTATACTATCGCTGTTGCTCTTGAAGAGAACACGAAAGTACTAACAGAAGATTTAAAAGGACACTCTAAAGAGGTTGCTCTACTGAGTAGAAAAATAAATAAGTTAGAAAAAGAGCTAGAGTCTGCAAAACAAGAGTCCAAAGAGGACTTTTTAACAAAGCTCTATAACAAGCGTGCCTTAGATGAGTTTATGGAGATAAAAGAGGCAGAGTTTGAACGTTATGGACGTAACTTCTCAATTGTGATGTTTGACTTAGACCACTTTAAAGATGTCAATGATAACTTTGGTCATGAAGCCGGTGATGCAGTACTCACTGCATTCGCACAGATACTGAAAAAAGAGTGTCGAACAGTTGATATTGTCGGAAGATTTGGTGGAGAGGAGTTTTTAGCAATTTTGAGTGAAACCGATACTAAAGGTGGCGCTGTATTTGCAGAGAAAGTAAGAAAGCATGTGCAAAAGGCACGTTTTATGTATAAGAAAGAGCGTATAGAAGTGACGGTGAGTTGTGGTGTTTCAGAAAGAGGCAAACATGCCTCTTTGAAAGCTGCATTAAATTCAGCGGATGAATATCTCTATCAGGCTAAAGAAAATGGAAGAAATCAAGTGGCATATAAGAAATAGTAGTGTTAAAAGATTTTTTAGATAAAAAACCACTCTATTATGAAAAGATAGATTACACACGTATGCCTAGAGTATATGAGCGTGTGAAGTCACGTCTTAAAACTCCAAAAATTATACACCTCATTGGCACAAATGGCAAAGGGACTACAGGACGTTTTTTAGCAACTGCTCTCTGCTCCTTGGGATTTAAAACAGGACATTACACCTCTCCTCATATTGTAAACTTCAATGAAAGAGTTTGGTTTAATGGAGAAAATGTTAGTGATGAAGTATTAGATGATGCTCATAAAGAGTTACTGGGTGTTTTAACACAGGAGGAAGCTGATTCACTCAGCTATTTTGAGTATACAACACTCTTAGCGATGTGGATATATCAAGAGTGTGATTATGTAGTACTTGAGGCTGGTTTGGGCGGTGAGCATGATGCAACTGCTGTGTTTGTTAAAACTTTGACACTTGTGACTCCGATTGACAGAGACCATGAGGCTTTTTTAGGGGATACCATCTCAAAAATCGCAAAGACAAAACTCAATGCAGTACAAAACAGAGCTATTTTGGCAAATCAAAATCACAAAGATGTCTACAGTGTTGCTAAAGAGCTTAATGATGAAAAATCTATTGAGTTTCATAGAGTAGATAGATGTATAGATGTCAAAGATGCAAAAAACATTAAAATCATTTCAGAAAAATTATCACTCGCACCTTACTTAGAAGATAATCTTAAACTTGCTATATCAGCTCTAAACTCTTTAGATATACTATATAATGTCGATAATTTTACAGGTTCTAGACTTTTTGGAAGATTGACGCAACTCAATAAAAACATAGTAATAGATGTAGGACATAATACATTAGCTGCTAGCTCAATCCTCTCAGCTTTACAAGGCAAGAAGTATGTTTTAATCTATAACAGTTTTAAAGATAAGAACTATAAAGAGATATTAAATATATTAAAGCCAATCATTTCATCTATTGAGATAATAGAAATAGTTGATGAGAGAGCCGAAGATATAAAGGTATTAGAGAAAGTTATTGAAGATTTAGGTATTGTGCATAAAATATTTGCTAGAATAGATAAGAATAAAAGTTATCTAGTATTTGGGTCATTTAGTGTCGTGGAATCATTTTTAAATATCTATAAGGCGAAAAGTGAATAATCATTTTACAGTTACTATTACTGATGATAATGGTGTAAAGCAGTTTAATCTACACCATTTTGTAAAAAAAGCTATTGTTTATGCACTTGGTTTTCTTGGCGTTTTAGTAATGTTTGCTGCGGGTACAATTTTATACCTAGATTATAGTGTTGACAAACTTGAGATTAAGAGAGGTGGGATTGAAGTTGCCTACAATGAACTCAAAGATAAGAATAAGAATCTTCAAACATCAATGGATGATACTGTTAATGCACTTATAGGAAAAAAAAGAGAGCTTGAAGAGCTCTCTGACTCTCTTTTGGAGATAGAAACTTTAATAGGAATAGCACCTGTTTCAGACGCAACACTGCAAGAGAGAGTAAATTTAACAAAATTAAATTCAGAACATATGGCAACCCTTTTACAGCTAATACCCAATGGCTCGCCAATAGAGTACAAAGGGATAACAAGTAAGTTTGGATACAGAGTGCACCCAACACTTAACCGCCGTGAGTTTCACCGTGGTAGTGATATGAAAGCGAAGATGAATACGCCTGTTTATGCAACTGCTGATGGCATAGTAGAGTATGCAGGGTTACATAAAAAAAGTGGTTTTGGAAAACTTGTTATTTTACAACATGCTTTTGGATTTAGAAGTTATTTTGGTCATTTAAACAAGATTGTGATAAAATCCACTCGGTTTGTAAAAAAGGGTGATTTAATTGCTTATACTGGAAATTCTGGATTAAGTAGTGGACCACATCTTCATTACGAACTGAGATTTATACATAATGCAGTCAATCCATTCTATTTTATAAAATGGACTGTAGAAAACTATAACGATATATTTGAAAAGGAGAAAAAGATACCATGGCAATCTTTAATAACAGCGACAGCCAACCTCAAGGTGAAAAAACCGACTCAAACACCACAATCATCACAACCGGTGCTAAACTTAACGGAGAGATAGAACTCTCGTGCAATTTATATATTGATGGTGAGCTTGAAGGCTCTATAACTTCAAAAAAAGAGGTTAATATTGGTAAAAATGGTCATGTCAAGGGTAATATTATAACGCAAAGATTAGTAGTTCAAGGACATGTAGAAGGAAGTGTTAATGCTCAAGTAGTTGAGATTAAAGCTGCGGGACATGTCAATGGAGAGATTGCATCTGCTGAGTTAATTATTGAATCAAAAGGTATCTTTGAAGGAAGTTCTACTGTGATAGATGGACCTTCACCCCTCAAAAGAGAAAAAACAGCAATTGCTAAATCATAAATAAAGAAAGATATGTCACAACCAGCGCTATTTAATTATTATAAAACAGACTCTGCAAAAGATTTAGAACTTTTAGTTTGTGAGGACTTTAAAGAGGCTGGGGAACTTGAATCAGTTGCAAAGTTTTTCAAACGTGATGTTCTCCTTTTCCCAGATTTTCGTCCAAGTTTCGGTGATGACCTGCGTTCTTATAAAGAGGAACTGCATGAGTTGTTTACATCTTTACGGGCTTATTATGCAGCGGGTCAAAAACCGCTTATAATCTCGCCATTAAAAACACTCCTTTTCCCGCTACCAAAAAAGGAGCTTCTTCAAACTACAAGAGTTGAATTTGCTCAAGTACTGAACCTTAGCGCCTTTAAAGAGCAGATGCTCTTTTGGGGGTATAATTTTGTAGATATGGTTCAAGTCGAGGGTGAAATATCTTTTCGTGGAGATATTATTGACATCTATGCTCCATCTGCTTTTAATCCTATACGTATTTCACTTTTTGATAATGAGATTGAACAGATAAAATATTTTGAATTGGAATCTCAAAGAACACTTAAAGAGGAACTAGAGAGCTTTGAAATTACAAGTGCTTTTTTCTCTTTAGATGAGAGCGCTTTTAATGATTTGAACGTCAAGGTACAAAAGAGCGAGTTTGACTCTTTGTCAAAAGATATTGCCTCTTTGGGTTTTTGGTTCTTGGATGAAAATGCAGAAGATTTCATGGCAGACAAAAGAGTCATGTTATCAAAAAACTTAGACAATGTTTTAAAAGATGCTTATGGCATTAATGAACCCGCGATAAGCAGAGATAAGTTTGATTTAGAGACTCTTGAAGAGTCGGATGCGTATAAAGAGATTGTAGTAGCAGATGTCAATCAGCTTTTAAAAGTACACAGAGATAAAAAAGTAACCATTATTGCGGCAAATGATGCACTGCTCAAGCAAGCGGCTCTTTATGACACTCAAAATCTTACACATGTAAGAGCTGGATATATCTTAAATATTCTCTCAAAAGATGAGCTTATAATTTCACTCAACAGACCTGATAAAAAACGTCGTCGTAGAAAAAGCTCTATCATGCTAGATGACTTGAAAGCGGGTGATTATGTTGTTCATGAAGATTATGGTGTTGGAATATTTGAGAAGATTGAACAGACTGAGATTCTCGGAGGTATTAAAGATTTTATAGTTATCAAGTATGTTGGTGATGACAAAATTTTACTCCCTGTTGAGAACTTAGACTTCATAGACCGTTATATAGCAAGTGGAGGCTCAACTCCTGTTTTAGATAGACTCGGAAAAGGTAGTTTTGGTAAGCTAAAAGCGAAGGTGAGAAAACGCCTTCTTGAGATTGCTGGTCAGATTGTAAACACAGCAGCAGCGAGAGCTTTAATAAAAGCACCGAAGATAAATATCAATACAAAAGAGTTGCGTACATTTCAAAAACTTTCTGGATTTGAGTATACAGAAGATCAAACGCAGTCAATCAATGAGATAATTACACAGATGAGTTCTGGAAATATTATGGATAGGCTTTTGAGTGGTGATGTTGGTTTTGGTAAAACAGAAGTCGCACTTAATACAATTTTTGCTGCATATAAATCAGGATATCAGTCTGCATTTATAGTCCCTACAACTCTTCTCTCAGCACAGCACTTTCGCTCGCTTCATGAGCGTTTTTTTGAACTTGGAATTAAGTATGCAAAACTCGATAGATTTGTAAGTACAAAAGAGAAAAACGCAGTTATAAAAGGGCTCGCTTCTGGAGAGATAGATTGTGTGGTTGGAACACATGCTCTGTTTGGTTTGGAGTTTAAAAAACTAGGTGTTGTTATCATAGATGAAGAGCACAAGTTTGGCGTAAAGCAAAAAGAGAAGATTAAAGAGCTCTATCATAATGTACACCTTCTCTCAATGAGTGCGACGCCTATTCCTCGCTCACTTAATCAGGCGATGAGTTCTATAAAAACGATGTCTCAACTTCTCACTCCTCCAAGTGAGCGACAGGGTGTGAGAACCTTTGTAAAAGAGTATGAAGAGAAACTCATAAAAGAGGTTATACTCAGAGAATTACGCCGTGGTGGGCAGGTTTTTTATGTGCATAACTCTATAGACCATATGCCAATAAAGTTTGGTGAGTTAAAAGCGCTTCTTCCAGACCTGCGTATGGTTATGCTTCACTCTAAAATTTCAGCAGTTGAGACTGAAAAAGAGTTGCTTAAGTTTGAAGCTGGTGAGTATGACTTAATGATTGCGACTTCTATTATAGAGTCAGGAATTCATATGCCAAAAGTAAATACTATCATCGTTGATGGTGCAGATAGATTTGGTATAGCTGATTTGCACCAGCTTCGTGGTCGTGTTGGACGTGGGAGCTATGAGGGGTTTGCTTATTTTGTAGTACAAAATAAAGAGGTGTTAACTGATGAGGCTAAAAAGCGATTATTAGCACTAGAGTCAAACTCATTTTTGGGTTCAGGCTCCGTTCTAGCATATCACGATTTAGAGATTCGTGGTGGCGGTAACTTAGTTGGTGATGCTCAGAGTGGACATATTAAAAACATAGGGTATTCACTCTATCTTAGAATGTTAGAAGATGCTATAAAAGAGTTAAGCAATGCACATGAGGGTGAGCGGGTAAAAGTTGATATTAAACTTACTATTTCAGCTTTTATTTCTTATGAGGTAGTTCAAGAGGATAGATTGCGTTTAGATATCTATAGAAGACTCTCCCAGTGTGAAGAGGCTATTGCTGTTTATGAGATTGAAGAGGAACTTATTGATAGGTTTGGGGAGTTAGATGATCCAACAAAACAATTTTTTGAATTGATGGTAATTAAGCTACTTGCATTAGAAAAAAAGATAAAATCTATATCTAATTATGGACAAAATATAACTTTTACATACTTCAATGAGTCAAAAGAGACTCTCAAGTCAAAAAGTAAAGATGATGATGACATCATAAAAGAGACTCTGTTCTATCTTAGAAATAATAAACCAAAGGTATTGTGATGCGAATTGCATTTATAGGTGACATAGTAGGACAACCTGGTCGTAAGATGATAGAGCATCATCTCAAAAATATAAGAGAAGAGTACGGCATAGATTTTGTTATAGCAAACTATGAAAATGCTTCTCACGGTTTTGGGCTGACAGCTAAAAACGCAACTGAACTTGCCTCTTATGGTATAGATGTGATGAGTGGTGGCAATCACACATGGGATAAAAAAGATATACTGCCTCTTTTTGATACACATGAACTCCTACGTCCGCATAACTATCCAGATGGTGTACCTGGAACTGGTTGTAAAGTTTATGAGGTTGCCGGTGAGCGTTTAGCTGTTTTAAACCTGATGGGACACTACTCTATGCCCTATACCGATAATGCATTTAGATGTGCACAGGAGACTGTTGAGAACCTTAAGGTTGTTGATGGCGTAGAGAATATATTTATAGATTTCCATGCAGAAGCAACAAGTGAAAAACGTGGAATGATGATGCTTTTACAAGGAAAAGTAAGTGGCATTATCGGGACACACACGCATGTCTCTACAGATGATTTTCAAATCGTTCAAGGCACAGCATACTTGACAGATATTGGACTTACTGGATGTAGGGACAATATTATAGGTATGGATGAGAAAGTTCCACTAAAGCAGTTCTTATCTGGAATGAAAGGGCATTTTGATATACCAAAAAAATGTGGTTCTATCTTACAAATAGCTATTATGGATTTTAAAAATGGTAAATGTGAGAAAGCATTTAAACTCAAAAAGTTTGATGATGGTAATGTTATTAAAACTGATGCTTGGATTGAAGACTAAGCAGTGATTCTATAGTAGTTTTCATTAGATATATAAGTGTTAATCATACTACTGCGTAAGTTTTCCTCTTGCACATTTTGAATCTCTTGAGGGAGTCTTTTATCTACTGTAAGTGTCTGTTCTAGAGCTGGTTTAGGTACAAGTAAGAGAGAAAATATTTTTGAATTATCATCATAAGCACTCTTGGCACTGTTAATACTTTGAAGCTTTGCAAATTCTACTTCATTTGAACTCTGAGGCTCTATTTGTAGCTTCTGTTGGTTGTTTAATGTTTTATAATTCGAGATATAATTGATAGGAAGTTTAAGAGAGTTATCTGTACTATTAACTGTTTTAGAGAGAAGCTCTGCTTTAAATGACTCAGTAGTGCTTTGACTTTTTTTTGGGTAGTCGCTTTGCGTTTTACGTGGGGAGTCTGAAGTTACATAAGTACTAAATGATGATACATACATAAGAGACTCCTTCACTTGTTTACAATAGTATAAATCAAAATAACTTAAAACAGTATAATGTGTTATTTTTAAGTAACTCACTTTTTACTAACTTGCTTGTAGTATACTTTTAAAAGAAAAAATTTGGGATAGATATGGAAAGCTTAAGAAACCTTACTGTTTTGTATGTTGAAGATGATAATGAAGTAAGAGAGAATATCACACAGAGTCTTTCGTATTATGTCAAAGATGTACTTTCTGCTAGAGATGGTGATACAGCTTTTGAACTCTATGAGAAGTACACTCCAGATATAATTATTACAGATATAGATATGCCTGGTATGAATGGACTAGAACTTGCAGCAAGAGTGAGAGAGTATGACAGTTTTATACCAATTGTTATTATGACAGCATATACAACAGAAGAGTTCTTATTAGATGCTGCATCACTCCACCTTGAGAGATATATTGTTAAACCTATCTCTTTAACAAAGTTAAAAGATAGTTTAATCTCTTGTTATCAAAGATTAAAAGAGTTAAATAGAGTCAGTATAGAGTTTCCTACTGGTTATAGTTATAATATTACATCCAATACTATGGAAGATGATAATAAAGAGATAGTAACACTTCAAAATAAAGAGAAACTATTTTTAGATTTATTGATAAAAAATGTGAATGTTGTAACCTATTACAATGAAATAGAGGATGTTGTATGGGACGCACAAGAGTTAAACAAGGGTTCTTTAAAAGCGCTTGTGGTAAAACTGAGAAAAAAAATAGGCAAAGAGAGTATTTTAAATGTTAGTGATATGGGTTACAGGCTTGTAGTTTGAAAATATTTTTTAGAGGATTATTATTAGCACTTTTTCTAATAACACCTTTATCAGCACTATCCATATATGAAGATGTCACTGCAGAAACTTCAGCTATTGAAGTCATAAATAACAAAGCTAAATTTGAGAATACCGAAAAAAATGCGTACATCTATACAGACTCCACTATCTGGCTTAAATTTGATTTTTCACACCACAAAAAGAAGGAATCTGAAAAATATATTTTATTTAATTTTGCTACACTCAACCATGTTGATATGTACTATAAAACTCAAGGCGGTTTACAAGAGTTTACTGGTGGAGCAGCAACAGAAAAAGAGTTTCCCTTTAATGAGATTGTATTTACCCTGCCTTTAGATGAGATAGACGATAAGATTGTATACTTTAAAATCAAGCACAATGGGGTTATGTCACTTGAGAATAAGATTTTTGATTCTAAAGGGGAGTTGTTTAAACTGCTTATTTTAAGAAGTGATATTACTACAATAATGGTTGTAGTTGCAGTTTTAATGATGATTTTTACTGCAATTCTCGCCTACTATTTAAAAGAGTGGCTCTATAAATTTTACTTTCTTTTTGTACTCTCATCAACTATTATGCTCTTAGTTATCAATAACTCACTAACATGGATTTTTGGGGTAAGTAACATAAGTTTACTTGTACAATTAACAGTAGATATAACTGCTATAACAGCATATCTTTTCATCATGAACCTTACAAAAATGAGTGATACATTCCCAAAAATATACAAGTTTTTTAAAATAATTACAACAATTACAATCTATCTTATGGTTGCAGAGTTCTTTAAAATTAAAGAGATGGGGTACATTAAAAATATCTATATTGTGCCACTCTTTTTAACGCTTATATATTTAAGTCTCTTTTATATGTTTTATAAAGGTGCGAAGTACTCTAAATTTATCTCTACAGCGTTACTGTTCTTATTAGCTTCACTTTTAACGATGTTCTTAACAATCACTGGAGTAGTAACAGGTATGTACAATCCTGTAATATGGAAACTCTTTATTATATTAGAGATGATAACTTTCTCATTTATGTTACTTTATATAATCAAAAAACTCTCAGATAATAAGATGCAGCAAGAGCTAGTGTTAGAAGAGCAGTCTAAATTAGCCGTTATTGGCGAAACTTTAACAAATATAGAGCATCAATGGCGTTCCCCTCTTGCAAAAATTTCTTCGAATATTATCGCTTTAGAGACGGAGTTGGAGATAAAAGGGAGTATATCGCACTATAAGCTGCAGAAGTCTTTAGACAGCATGAGTAGTACTCTAGACTATATGACTAATCTTGTTGATTATTTTAAAGTTTTTTATATGAAAGATCAGGAGAAAAAACCTTTTTTAGTAGGAAATGCATATTTAAGAGTAAGCAGACTCTTAGAGTATGATTTTTTAAAGTATGGGATTAAACTGACATATATTGATGAAGATAAGGTACAAATTCTTGGACATCTTAATGAGTTTACGCAAGTTATACTAAATATATTGTCAAACTCTCGTGATATTTTTGTAGAGAGACATATTGTAAATCCAAAAATAGACATCATAGTCAAAAAGCAAAATAAAAAAGTTCTTATATCTATTGAAGATAATGCAGGAGGGATTGAAGAGGAGAAGCTCAATGAAGTTTTTAATCAGTTTTTCTCTGGGAAACAAGATAAAAGCTCTGGTGTTGGACTCTACCTCTGTAAGCATATAGTTGAAAAAAAGATGGATGGAACTATCCGTGTTAAAAATACAAATGATGGTGTGAAGTTTACAATAAAACTATAATTCACTATTTACTCACCTCCTTGCGTTATAATAATGTTCTCTGATGATAAAAGTATGAATTTCTTCAATGGAATAAAATATGCTTAATGTCATTAGATATATACATTTATTAGGAGATAGAATTTTGAAATCATATTTGAATTTTATTGTTTTAGCCAACTTACTACTATCACCGTCACTGTTTGGATTGACACTACAAGAGAGTGTTGTCGAAGCGATGAATACAAATCCAGTTGTTATTGAGAGACTTAAAAACTATCGAGCAACACAACAAGACCTAAGTGTAGCTGAATCTGAGTATTATCCGAGTGTGGATTTTTCAGCCAGTGTTGGTTATAACAATGCTGGAGAGTTTAAGGATTCTGCAGATGGAGACTGGAAGCATAAAGTTATAGATGAGCAGTATAATAACTACGAGACATCTTTAATTTTAACGCAAAACCTATTTGATGGTTTTTCAACGATGAGTAAAGTTGATTATCAAGAGGCTAGAATTTTAGCTGCTGCTTATAATTATGTAGAAAAATCAAATGATATCGCATTTAAAATGACAAATGCATATATCAATGTTGTTCGCTCATATGAGCTACTCCAAACTGCAAGAGAAAATGTGCAGATTAATGATGAGATATTCAGAAAAGTAAAAGATCTTTTTGACTCAGGTTTAACGACTGACTCAGAAGTAAAAAAAATAGAGTCTTCTCTCTCATTAGCACGCTCAAATCTTACAGTTCAAAAAAATAACGCACGAGATACTGAGTATAACTTTAGAAGAGTTCTAGGTCGTATGCCTATCGTTGCAAACATGAATAGACCAGAGTTGAATATTGCTATGCCAGATAGTATTGAAAGAGCTGCTCTTTATGCTGTAAACCATAACCCTTCACTTTTAGTGAGTCAATATAATATCAAAGGTGCACAAGCGCTTCATAAGCAGACACAGAAAGATTTTTATCCTAAGCTGGATTTAGAACTAGCTCAAAATTATAATGATGCAGATGAGAGAAACTCTTTTAATCAACCAGATGATAGATTTAGTGCAAGATTAGTACTCTCATACAATATATTTCGTGGTGGTGCAGACAAAGCAGCAGCACAAAGAGAGATAAGTAAAATCAACCAAGAGATAGAGGTTAAAAGAGATCTTAAACGTCAAGTTATAGAGGGTTTAGACCTCTCTTGGAATGCGTATGAGATGATTGAACAGCAGCTCAAAGATTTAAGAGAGTATAGTAATTTTAGTGAAAAAACATTAGAGCTATACAAAGAGGAGTATGACTTAGGTCGTCGCTCTCTGCTTGACCTTTTATCTGCACAAAATGATGTTATTAACTCTCGTTCACAGATTATTACAGCTGAATATGACCACTTATTGGCAAAATATCGTATTCTGGATGCGATGGGTCTTTTACCTCAAGCAATTGTTGGGGATACTGGAGAGTTTAACTCTCGTGTTAACCTTTACAGTGATGGTGAAGCTCACGAAATATTAGATACTATTCCTGTTAAACTTGATGTTGATGAAGATAATATTGTAGACAACCAAGACCTTTGTGATAACTCACTTTTAGAAAATAACATTATGCCTTACGGTTGTAAAAAGATGACTAGAGATGGTGATGGCGATGGTGTAATTGACTCTAAAGATAAATGTCCTCTAACTCCTAAAAATGCTAAAGTCTCTCCAGATGGGTGTGCTTTGGATGGTGATATGGATGGAGTAAAAGATTATAAAGACCAATGTTTAGATACTCCTATAGGGTATGAAGTAAATGACGTTGGGTGTGCGATATCACTTAACCTTGGTGTAAATTTTAAATATTATAGTGATGTTATAGAGAAAGGTTCTCTTGAAAATATAGCAAAATTTGCAGCATTTATTAAGAAAAATACTAACTATCAGCTCAATGTAGTAGGACATACAAGTTCAAAAGGTGATGAAGAGTTAAATATGGTACTTTCTAAAAAAAGAGCTGTTTCAGTAAAGCAAGCCTTAGTGAAGCTCGGTGTGCCAGCAGATGCAATTACAACAGAAGGGCGAGGGGAAAATGAACCTATCGCAGATAATAGTACAGCAGATGGTAAACTCCTTAACCGTCGTGTTGAAATTGAAATAACTATAGGGTAAACAGAATGAATAGAATAAAAATAGTTGCAATAGCACTACTGTCTACTTTATCTTTGTATGGCTCAACATATGATGATACCTACAGTGTAGTCGCATCAGAACAAGCTGTGGAAAAAAATGTTAACAGTTTCATGAGTGGTGATTTTGATGAGATAATTCGTTTTGATATGCTTGCATTTAATGATGATGCCATGGATGAAAAATCTCAAAATGAACTTGATAAAATAGTCAAAACAGTGCATAGATATCTTGAGAATAACAGAGATATTAAAATTACTGTTATTGGGCATACGCAGAGAGTAGCAAATATCTTTCGTACATCACTTAATGAAACCAATAGCAGTTCATTGAGTAAAGAGTATGCAACTGAAATTCAAAATAAACTTTTAGATAATAATATTAGCCAGGATATTCTATACCTAGAGTCTAGAGCCGGAAAAGATTTGGCTTTTAGTGATGCAACTGATGAGGGAAAAGAACTCTCTAATCGCGTTATGGTTACTCTATATGTTGCAAACATACCAGACATAGATAGTGATAGAGATGGTGTATTTGATCGTTATGATATTTGTTCGGGGACTCCAAGACAATCAAAAGTAGATAAAAATGGCTGTCCAATAGATAGTGATAGAGATGGAGTTGTTGATTACAAAGACAAGTGTAAAAAAACTCCAAAAGGGGTACTTACCGATACAAAAGGGTGTCCTCTTGATATGGATGAAGATGGCATTGCGGATTATAAGGACAAATGTTTAAATACTCTCAAAGGTTTTAAAGTAGATCCGAATGGTTGTCCTTTAAAAAGTACTCTAAAATTAAACTTTAAATCAAGGTCTGATAAAATATTGAGTGAATCAGTGGGTGAACTAAAAACATTTGCAAAATTTATGAAAGAAAATAAGCTTTATAAAGCTAAAATTGTAGGTCATACTGATAGTGTAGGTAAGGCAGTGACTAATATGGAACTTTCACAAAGAAGAGCTTTTGCAACAAAAAGAGCCTTGGTTATGGAAGGTGTTGAAGCATCTCGTCTCACAACAGCTGGACGTGGAGAACTTGATTCAATAGAGTCAAACAGAACTAAAGAGGGACGAAAAGCAAATCGTCGTATTGAAATTGAGCTATTTTATTAAATAATATATAAGGGTGTAAATGAACGAGCACACAATAACCGTAAATGAAGATTCTCTTTTAGATGTCTTTGTTCTTTTTACAAAGCTTTTTCATAAACCCTTTTCTAAAGAAGCACTACTGAGTGGATTACCAATTCATGGTGATCAAAAACTATTCTCACAAGGGAAATCAAAGTCTCTTTTTTCTCGTGTAGCCGCTCGTGCGGGGCTTAAATCAACGCTTATAAAAAGACCAATTGAAGATATGTTAGGGCTTCACCTCCCTATGATTTTACTTTTGAGTAATGATAATGTCTGTATATTAGAGCAGTTTAATGAAGACAAGTCTGAGGCAAAAATTATATATCCAGAGGGCGAAGGTCTTGAGCAGTGGATTAGCGTAAAAGAGCTCTCAAAAGAGTATCTTGGCTTTGCCTATATGCTTAAAAAAGAGTTTGAGTATGATAATAAAAACTCTAGAACGCTTCAGTTAAAACAAAAACACTGGTTCTGGAGTACTTTAAAACTCTCTAGGCCTATATATAGGGATGTCCTCTGGGCATCATTTCTTGTAAATATTTTTGTTTTAGCAACGCCTCTATTTACTATGAATGTATATGACAGAGTTATCCCAAACAATGCGCAAGAGACACTAATGGTCTTTACTATTGGTATAGTCTTTGTCTATCTTTTAGACTTCTTTTTAAAGCTTATAAGAGGCTATTTACTTGAGTTGGCAGGTAAAAAGAGTGATATTATTATGTCCTCTATTATCTTTGAAAAAGTTTTAGACCTTAAAATGGCTGAACACCCTGCCTCTGTAGGCTCTTTTGCAAATAATTTAAAAGATTTTGAGTCAGTTCGTTCATTTTTTACGACTGCAACGATGACAGCAATAATTGACCTTCCTTTTGCACTTATATTTTTAGCTGTAATTTACTATATTGGTGGCCTTTTAGTGCTTGTTCCAATAATTACAATGTTTCTAATTTTAATTTATGCTCTAGTTATTAGAAAACCTCTGCAACAGAGTATAGAATCCTCCCATGAAGCGAGTGCTAAAAAGAATGGAATACTTATAGAAACACTGCAAAATATTGAGACTGTAAAGTCTATGCGTATGAACGGAAAAATGCAGTGGGAATGGGAAGAATCAACCGGTGAGATAGCCGAGAAAAATCTAAAGTCTCGTCTGATGTCATCATCTATCCCTAATGTTACCAATCTTTTTATTCAGTTAAATACCGTCTTTGTTGTTGTGTTTGGTGTCTATCTTATTCAAGAGTTTGAACTTACTATGGGTGGGCTTATAGCAGTTGTTATTTTGACATCTAGAACAGTGGCACCTATGGGTCAAGCAGCTTCTTTGATTTCAAACTATTCTGATGCAAAAACTTCCTATACAACTCTGAATGAGATTATTTCAAAAGAGGCAGAAAGGCCTGCAGGAAAAGAGTTTGTTGAACGCCCTAAGTTTAATGGAAAAATAGAGTTTAAAGATGTCTGCTTTAACTACCCTGGCACAGAAGTTCCAGCTTTAACAAATGTTAGTTTTTTAATTGAACCCGGAGAGAAGGTAGCTGTTATAGGTAGAATAGGCTCAGGGAAGAGTACAATTGCCAAACTAATTTTAAAACTCTATGAGCCAACAAGCGGAAAAATTATGATTGATGGGATTGATATCACTCAAATTGATCCAGCAGATTTACGCAGATTTGTCTCCTATGTACCACAGGATATAAACCTATTTAAAGGAACTATTAAAGAGAATATTGTCTCATCAGAACAGCATCCTGATGTAAGCGATATTATCTATGCGGCTCAAGTGAGTGGCGTTGAAGAGTTTGTACAGACACATCCTTTAGGTTTTGATATGCCAATTGGTGAGAGAGGTGCAGGTCTCTCTGGTGGACAGCGTCAAAGTGTAGGTGTTGCTAGAGCTTTAGTAAAAGATAGTTCTATTATGATTATGGATGAGCCAAGTAATTCTATGGATCAAACTACTGAAGCTAGACTTCTTGCAAACTTAAAACGAGAGCTTGTGAGCCAAACTGTAGTGATAATTACACAGAAACTCTCTCTTTTAGATATGACAGATAGAGTTATCGTGATGCATCAGTCAAAAGTACTTTTAGATGGTTCAAAAGATGAAGTAACAAAACAGCTAGGAGGTGGTTCAAATGTCAAATAATGAAAATCAAAACCTCTCAAAACGCGATTATGAATTCATGCACTCTTTGAGTGCAGCTGTATTAGAAGTTGCTCCTACTCGTCTTCGATTTGTCCTCTATTTTTGGATTGCAGCGATATTTTTATTTCTGACTTGGGCTAATTTTGCACTTATTGATGAGATAGCTAGGGGAGATGGAGAGATTATACCCAGTGGTGAAAACCAGATAATACAGAACCTTGAGGGTGGTATAGTTGAAGAGATTCTTGTCTTAGAAGGACAAGAGGTTAAAAAAGGGCAGGTTCTACTAAAAATTGATAATCAACAATCGCAATCATCTTATAGCTCAAATGCGATTAAAGCAGATGCTATTGAAGCAAAAATTCTCAGACTCAGTGCAGAGTCAAGTGGAAAAAAGTTTACAGTATCAGATAAGTTGAAGAAAAGAATTCCGGAATTTGTAGAGAATGAAGAGAGCCTATTTAAAATAAATAAACAACAACTTGACTCTAAACTCAATGCTTTAAAAGCTAGACTCAATCAAAAAAAGCAAGAACTCTCAGAAGCTAATAATCAACTAGAGTATCTTAAAACCTCTTCAGATTATATAGCTAAAGAGGTAAGAATGACTCAGCCGATGGTTGCAAAGGGAGTGCGTTCAAGGATTGATTTTTTAAAGTTGCAACGTGAAGCAAATGAAATCACTTCAAAATATGATGCGACAAAGAAATCTATACCCCGTTTAAAGTCTGCTATTAAAGAGGTGAGGAGCACGATTAAGGAGGCTACTCTCGTTTTTCAAAGTGAAGCAAAAGTTAAAATGAATGAAGCTACTGCTGAATTAAGAGGCTTAAGAGCTAACTCTACGGCACTTGAAGATCAGGTGAGTCGTACAGTTGTCCGTTCTCCTATGAACGGTATTGTACAAAAACTTTTCGTTCATACCGTCGGTGGTGTTATTAAACCTGGTCAAGATATTATGGAAATAGTTCCAAGTGATCAGACACTATTGGTAGAAGTAAAGATAAAACCATCAGATATTGCGTTTATCTATTTTGGACAGAAGGCTATTGTTAAGTTCTCTGCATATGATTTTGCAATATATGGTGGACTTGATGGTGAAGTTGTATTGATTAGTGCCGATACTATTAAAGATGAAAAAGATAACGTTTTTTATACCGTTAGAATTAAAACACGTCAAAATTATTTAGGTGACGAGAAAACCCCACTTAGGATTATACCGGGTATGACTGTTAGTGTTGATATAATTACTGGTCAAAAAAGTGTGTTGGATTATATTTTAAAACCTATACTCAAAACAAAACAGTATACATTTACAGAGAGATAATATGAATATAGTACTACATAGCGATGATATCAACTTACTTTCCCATTGGGAGAAATCACTTGATCGTAAGTGTGAGCTAATAGATGATTTAGAGGAGTTAGAAAAAGTAACTTCGAGTCTCATTATTATTAACTTCTCAGCCTGTCATAACGATTGTGATAATATTTTAAAAGTACTAACAAGGAATTCAAACAGAGTCTTAGTACTTCATAGAACACCAGAATTAACTATTGCAAAAAGTCTTTTAAGAGTTGGTGCGATGGGCTATGGCAATGCTTTAATGCGAGAGCATTTTATAGTCTCAGCTGTAAATGCAATAGAAGATAACATGGTATGGTTATACCCAGAGTTCACCTCACAACTTATTATGGATATACCAACTACAGATGACAAAAATGATGAAGAACAACTTTCAAAATTAACATCGAGAGAAAAAGAGGTAGCACTGCTTCTTAAAGAAGCTTATCCCTATAAAGAGATAGCTTTAAAACTTGATATTACACCAAGAACTGTAAAAGCACATGCTCAAAACGCCTATTCAAAGTTAAATGTTAAAGATAGACTAGGCCTCGCAATTCTCTTAAAATAGGACTTTACTTACCTTACTGTCCCTAGGGACAATATCCCTACTATTTTTTTTAACCTATAATGTGAATAATTAAAAATTTATCTGTATAGGAAGATATCATGAATGTAGTTATTGGAACAGTAAAAGCCTTAGATGGTCAGTTTTTTGCAAAAAACTCTAGTGGTGAGACTATTGAGTTACGTGTTGGAGATACGATTACAAAAGATATGGTTGTCTTTGGTGCTGATGGAAATAGTGCTAATGCAAATATCAAAATAGGCATGCTAAACCTTGAGGAGGCTATTACTCTATCAGGTTTGGAAAAACAGACTTTTGATATGTCTCTTGTTGAAGATAATAGTATAGATGATCTAATCTCTCCAAATAGTCTTAAGAGAGCATTACAAGTAGATGCTGATGTAGTAGATACTGAAAATACAGATGAAGAAGATGTACTAGATGACACTGAGGCTGGTGAAGAAGAAGTAATCAAAGGGCAGTCTCAATCAGATGTATTTGCTAGTAGAGATGCTGCCGAAGTTGATGTAAACACTACACTACGTAATGCAAAACTAGGTGTTTCAGAAGCTGTGTCAAAACAAGAATCAGATGAAATTTTCCCTGAGTTTGTGAATGTTGTTCCCCCTGTTATAGTCAATGATGCAACAGTTATCAATCCAGACTCTGCTGCTACAAACGAAGATACTCCAGTAGATATCGCAGTCCTTACAAACGATACAGATGTAGATGGTAACGCAGCAACATTAGTTTCAGCAAC
>Ga0209345_10001149_pt1 | contig 32390 bp, 29 predicted proteins | sample Cruoilmetagenom7_FD_187294 | JGI IMG/M metagenome (GOLD analysis project Ga0209345, IMG submission 187294) | Oil polluted marine microbial communities from Coal Oil Point, Santa Barbara, California, USA - Sample 7 (SPAdes) (version 2) | ecosystem: Environmental > Aquatic > Marine > Oil seeps ...
TGGGGGTGCTGTGTTGAGTGGTGGGCCTGTTGGTGGGGGTGCTGTGTTGAGTGGTGGGCCTGTTGGTGGGGGTGCTGGGGTATTTGTCGGGAAAGAGGGACCTGGTGAGTGCGTCACACGTTTCCTTTCAGTGGGCGCTCTTTCCCGTTGTGCTTGGGCGAAGTGCTTCTTCTTTTTTCTGCTTTCTTTGCAAAGAAAGCAGCGTGGGAGACAAGCCGTCGGCGACTTTTTTGTCTTTCCCTTTTTGCCCTTCCCCTCGAGAAGATCGGCGCGAGGTAATTGCGGATTACTATTCAAGTAAAAAAACGCGAGTATGCAGCTTGATGCCTGTCTGGTCCTGTCTTTTTCAGGTTTTTTGTTGGGTGCAGCTGCAGAAAGAGAGGCGAAAGCTTCTGGATGCTCTTCTCTTTTAAATCTCTATGAGGGTTTCACAACCTGTGCTCTCATTCGGGCTTTCGTACACACACGTGTCGTCGCCTCCTTCGCCGTTGATGCGATCCTTGCCTCCTTGGCCGCCCCACAACAAGTCGTCTTCAGCGCCGCCCCATAGGTAGTCCTCATCGGTGCCTCCGCGCAGCCAGTCCATGCCGTTCCCGCCAAGGATGTTGTCGTTTCCCTCGTTGCCGAAGAGGGTGTCGTTCCCATTTTCGCCATAGATTTTGTCGTGCCCCTCTCCTCCTTCGACTTGATCTTCGCCGTTTCCAGCCCAGATCACGTCATTGCCTTCATCACCGAAAACCCTGTCGTTCCCGTTTCCCGCGCAGATGATGTCATCGCCTTTTTTGCCGTAGATCAGGTCGTCGCCATTGAGGCTCATGATCACGTCTTGACGTTTGGTCCCCGTGATGATTTCGGAGTTGTTTGTTCCGACAATGGTGGCTTCTTTGCCGTCGCAAATAAGCGTAGGTGGGGCAGCCCCGGCAGAGTTCGAACCAGTTGCCAGAGTGGAGAGGGCGCCTGCCACCATAAAAACGGACAGAGCGCGTGTTCTGGAGAACTTCATGTGACGCAAAGCTTTCTTCTGGTGCCTTTTTCTGCATGGAGTGAAGCGCATGCTTCTGGTCGCGTGCTATGCCGCGTAAGTGTGAAAAAAACCTGCAACAAAATGTTGGTAAATCAAGAAAACAGCAAAACCTGCTTGTGTTTTCCTGCTAAGTGCGCGTTTTCTGCGACCTTTTTTCAGGTTTTTCTCGACATTCCCTTTTGCTGAGCTGCGAACTCCTGTGTGAGCAGGGTGAACCGTGACAATGGGTTCTGCAACCGGATACCGAAATCCTTGTTGCTTCGTGCATCATGTGGTGAGGAGCAGTGCATTGTTCCTGGGCAGAGCGGTTCCCGAGAGAAAACTGTCCGGGCAAGAAGAGAAAAAAGACAGAGTCTGGTCGGGAGTCAAGATGGGCAGTGCAAGCAGGCAGTGGGGAGAGGGAAAATGCTTTTTCGGCAAACTTGTGTGCGGCTTTGTCCACAGGAGGATTGCTGTCCGTGGGAAGACGGGGTCGAATGACGAGGCATCCCCTTGTCCACACCACAGGAGGTGTGGGGATGCCTCGTGCATGGTAGTTGGATGTGTGGAAAAGAAGGCCTGTTCGGGCTGGGTAGCTGCGCGGTGTGTGCATCCGGCAGGTCCAGACCGTGTGTGTTCAGGCCCACTGTAAAGGATCTGGTGTTTTTACCCCAAGGCCTTGAGGATGAGCGCGTCGCCTTGCCCACCGCCGCCGCAGATGCCTGCTGCTACCGTTCCGCCACCGCGGCGATTCTGCTCCAAAACGGCGTGCAAGACGATACGAGCGCCTGACATGCCGATGGGATGGCCGAGTGCGACTGCACCGCCGTTCACGTTTGTTTTGCTGTCGTCGATGCCGAGCTCTTCTTTTGTGGCAAGTGACACGGCAGCAAAAGCCTCGTTAATTTCAAAGAGATCGATGTCGTCGATGCCGATCCCTGCCTTTTCTGCTGCTCTTTTGATTGCGCGTGCCGGCATGGAGTGCAAGGAGGGGTCTTCACCTGCGATTTGGCCGTGGCTCAAGATCTCGGCGATGGGTGTGAGGTTGAGGGAGGCCGCTGTTGCTTCGCTCATGAGAACGAGTGCACAGGCGCCGTCGGAGATTTGGGAGGCGTTCCCTGCCGTAATGGTGCCTTCTTTACGGAACGCAGGCCGGAGTCTCGCGAGAGTTTCCGCTGTTGTCCCAGGACGGATGCCTTCGTCGTTTTCGACGAGAACGGGATCCCCCTTGCGCTGTGGGACTTCGACGAGGGTGATTTCTTCGGCGAAGATGCCGTTTTTCTGGGCTGCAGCGGCGAGCTCGTGACTGCGCGCGGCGAACTCATCTTGTTCAGTTCGACCGAAGCTGTACCGCTCGTTGTACTCGTCGGTCGCTTCTCCCATTGCCTTCTTGTCGAAAGTGCAGCTAAGTCCGTCATATGTCATAGCGTCAAAGAGCACGCTATCCCCATAGCGGTAACCTGCCCGACCGTCTTTTAGAAGGTAGGGCGCGTTGGTCATGGATTCTTGTCCGCCGGCCACAACGATGTCGGCTTCGCCAAGCCGGATCATCCAGTCGGCTTGGGCAAGGGAGTTAATGCCAGAAAGACACACCTTGTTCAGGGTAATGGAAGGTGTGGTCATTGGGATACCCGCTCCTGCGGCGGCGGGACGTGCGGGATTTTGCCCGGCACCTGCACCCAAGACTTGCCCCATAATCACATAGTCGACCTTGCTGGGCGCGACTCCGGATTTTTCGAGGGCTCCTGCAATAGCCTTACTGCCGAGGTCGGCTGCGCTGAACTTTGCAAGGCCTCCGGACATTTTACCGATGGGTGTGCGGCTGCCGCCCACGATCACAGTCTTCGTCATTGATCAAACTCCGATGATTGAGAGTGGAGACTGACAGGGCATGGGCTTGTTCCGGCCCCCTGCCGGTCCTGGCTTGAGTCTGTTGTTCCAGGCTGGGCTGCAGATTTGCCCCCATTTTTTTAGTGTACTGCCTCTGGCCTGCTCCTCTCCTAACTGAGAGTAAGTGGAAGCAGGGCAAGAGCAAGTGTGAAGGTTGGTTTTTGCGGGGCTTCTTCTCTCAAGTTTTTTTGGCGGAGCCCTGCGAGAATGCAGTTTCAGGAGTGTTCTGGGACATCTCTCCAGGACAGTGAAGCGTTTTCCGGAAATCGCAGATAAGGCTGGAAGTAAGAGAGGTTTTCTTGAATATAAGACGGGTAGGTGCTGTCTATCGAGACTCGTTCAAATTGCGAAGTACTCATATTAGGATCTTGCAGTTTGCGACCGTTGTGAATGCAATCAGCAAGAAAGACAGGGTCAAGATAGACCTCTGTGGCGTATTCAGTGTGGGAAAACGCCTGTAGTTTGTGTTGGGCCCGTTCCACCCTTTCTCCTTCCGGCGCCAAGAAAGAGAAATGCCAGCCTCCATTGTCGATCACTACGACATGCTCGTGATAGTGGCCTCTTGCAGCGTTGGGAGTCACTGTATCGAGCAAGGAACGCCGTACTAAGCGTGTACCTACCCAGAGGTTGGGTATGAGCCAGTCCAGGGTGTGATAGAACATTCTCTGGCAGAATCCCAAAATCACATTTTCCTGAGGAAAGCCCAATTCTTCGCATTCCTGCACGAGAGTCGCACGCGGAATCTCATCCACGTCTGACATGAGGATGTAGTCGCCAGGTTCTGCTTGATCGAGTCCCCGCATGATGGCGTCGCGTTGATGAATCTCGTTTATCCAAGGATCCTGCGTGTTCGGCATGTCTTCCAGCACCACATGGGTGATCATATGATGGAAATCCGCGAACTGTTTTTTCTGTTCTGAGAAGTACAGAGGTTTGGGTTTGCCCTGAAAAGTATGGGTTGCCTCGACGATCACGAACATGTCGACGGTGTCTTGCAGTTCGTGCAAACGGATATCAAGAACCTCAAACTCGTTGAAGAAAAGGAAGCAATCGAAAATCATTTTTGCTTTCCCGTGTTGCTCTTTTTCGCCGTGTTGCGTATTTCCGCAATTTCTGCAATTTCCGTTTCCACTGCGATGCCCCTCATTTGTATGTCGCCAAACTGCACGCCGCGTTTCTTTTTTGACTGCTGTGCTGATTCCATTGTCGAAGCGGTGTGTGTGGGAAAGGTGGAGGGAGAGAGCACCGTACGATGGAAAACATTGCGGGTGTGTCGGGCTGTTTCTTTCATGTGCGTGATCGCTGCTGCAAAGTCTCTCAGCGAGGAATGACACGCTTTTGGTGTTCGCGTGTGTTCCAAGCAGGAAACGACGGCGGAAGCAGAAATGGTTTGCCAGTCGAGCGCTTTAATGAGCTTTGTCGCGGTAAGACGAAACTGGGAAAAGGTCGAGAAGGCACTGGCAAATTCGCGTGTCCGCTTGATCTCCTGTTGCAATGCGGGTTGCTGCCAGATTTCAAGATTTTTTGTGGTGGGCACTTCTGTGGGGAGAACAGTTTCGAGGAGGTTCAGAGCGTGGGTCAGGTTGAGGCGGAAAGTTCGATCTTCTGAGAGAGGGGAAGAGAATTCGTCAAAAAGAGAATCTTCAGGGAGGGCTGCAGCGGTGCCCAAACAAAAAAGAGAAATAATGAAAAAACCAATGACAATGCCCAAGGCAATAGAGGAGCAATGGTCTTCCAGCTCGATGTTGCAACGGGAATGAGTCGCAGATATCTGGCTGGAGCGAGTGTTTCTTCTCGCTGGTCTGGCCTGTGTTTGACGTTTGGGATCTTTTTTCGGCTGTGTCAGGTGTGGTGGGCCGGGTAGGTGTGTGGGCTGTGTCAGGTGTGGTGGGCCGGGTAGGTGTGTGGGCTGTGTCAGGTGTGGTGGGCCGGGTAGGTGTGTGGGGTGTGGGAGGTTTTGCCTGAGGGAAGTACGGTCTGGAGAACAGGCGTGCGATAGAGGTTTCGGGAGGCGCAGGGGTGGTGGATCCGAATCTCTCATGCTGGGACATGCATCCAGTGTGGGTGAGACGGGAAACGAGTGGGGAGGGAAGAAGGAGAACTGTTTCTTGTTGGAAAGAATCGGCGGATTTGTTTGCTGTCTGAATTTTTTCGTGGGAAAAGCCCGTGTCCTACGCTTCTTCCATGGAACTTTGCATTTCGCATCTCATCGGGGGGATTGCCGCGGCACTTGGTGATCGTGAGGCGATTGTCACGCCCGAGCGGCGGTTGTCTTGGCGTCTTTTTGACGAACGAGCGACTGGTGTGGCGGCTTCTTTGTGCGCAAGAGGAGTCTCGTATACCGGCTCGACTGTTATTGCTCCGGATGCGTCTGTCGCGGAACGCATGCGAAGCCCGCAGCCCCATTTCGGAATTTTGAGCGGAAATTGCCCAGAGTATCTCGAAGCTATGGTGGGCATCTTTCGTGCTCGTGCTGTCCCCGTCAATATGAATTATCGCTACACACCTGACGAACTTGCCTATGTTGTGAAAAATGCGGGCTTGTGTGGGGTGGTGTATCAGCGTCGTTATGGTCCTGGGCTTGCTGCCGCGCTGGAGAAAACCGGGTCCCTTGCTGTGCTTGTCGACATTGACGACGGTTCGGGTATTGCCTCTGTGGCGGGTTCAGTGAGCTTTGAGACGCTTGCCGGAGAAAGGCAAGGTCACGATGAGCTGCCGGTGTGTAGCGGGGATGACCGTTATCTTTTGTATACAGGGGGGACAACGGGCTTTCCCAAGGGGGTTCTCTGGCGACAGGAAGACTGGTTTCGTGCTGCGCTGGGCGGTGTGCAACGCCAGACTCTTTCGTGCGAAGAAGCCGTTGACCATGCGCGTTCTGCTCGTCATCTTGTGGGCATGCCCGCGTCGCCCATGATGCATGGCGCGGGGCACTGGTCGTCTTTTTCTGTGCTTTTGCAGGGGGGCACGGTCGTGATTCCGGCTTCTCCGGATCGACTGGATCCTGGGGCTATTTGGGCGGCAGTTGAGGCGGAACGAGTGGTCTATCTGCAGGTTGTGGGGGACGCTTTTTTGGGTCCCCTGCTCGACGAGTTCGATAGGCATACGTATGATCTCACTTCTTTGCGCTTTCTCCTGACGAGCGGGGCTATTGCGTCGCCCTCACGCAAGCAGGCCTTGCATGCGCGTCTTCCGGGATTGCGGATCCTTGACACAATGGGATCCTCGGAGAGTGGTACCACGGCCGAGTCTCGTACCGTGTCTCGCGCGGAATCGCCGGGGACTGGGTCGGAGGCCGAGCGAACCGCGCAAACCACGCAGGACCAGGCGGAGAAGCCGCGTTTTCGTTTGCAGTCCACGGCGCGTGTTCTCTCTCTGGAAACGCTCAAGGAATGCGAGATTCAGGAAGAGGGACTTTTAGCGCAAACCGGCTCGGTGCCCCTTGCCTATTTGGATGATCCCGAGAAGACTGCTGCGACTTTCCCGGTACGTGATGGAATGCGCTACTCCATTCCCGGAGACCACGCGGTGCGTCTTGCGGATGGCGATATCTTTCTGTTGGGACGTGGTAGCCAGTGCATTAATACGGGTGGGGAAAAGGTATTTCCCGAAGAGGTGGAGCAGGCGCTAAAAAATCATCCCGATGTTGCAGACGCCTTGGTGGCTGGGGTCGATGATGCAAAATGGGGACAAGCAGTGGGAGCAGTTGTCGAATTGCGCCCTGGACGGGAGCAAGGCGAGCAGGAACTTCGTGTGTTTTTACGGGAATACCTGGCCGGTTACAAGGTCCCGAAGTTTTGGGTGATTTCGCACGAGCAGGTGGCGCGCAACCAGGTTGGGAAGCCCGATTATGTTTGGGCGCGGCGCGTGCTCACCGCCCCATCCTGAAGAGGTTTTTGCTGCTTTGGTACCCGGTTCGATGCTGGGGCAAGGTCTGTTTTCGCGCGGTGTCGCGATGCGCCGGCCCCAGGGGAGAAGGTCACTCGGGGGTGTGCGGGGTTTTTGCGGCATGGACCGAAACGGGTCCGGGACAGATCCGGCGGGATTGCCGGATCTGTTGGTGTTGCGTGTTATACGGACGGCGTTCCGATCCAGTCGAGAATTTTTTCGACAACTTCTTCTGTGCGGTCTTCCAACATGAAATGGCCTGCCCCTTCGATCATCTCAAGTGTGAACTCGCCGGTAAAGAAGGGAGATTGGTCGGTGATGGCGTCGGGTCCGATGCAGCCGTCAGCGGTTCCCATGAGCAGTTTCGTGGGGGTTGCGACGGGAGCGGTGGCTTTTGCGCGACGTTGCGCTGCTTGCGCTCCGCCGCCACCGCCAGGTTGGAGGGCAGACCGGTAATAACCCAGCGCGGCAGAGAGGTGTTGGGGGTCCCCAATGGCCTCGCGCAGCTGGTTTTTTTGGGTTTCTGTGCGGTTCCAATCTGGTGACCAGTCGGCAATGAGATTGTCAATGAAGGCCATGTCGTTGGCAGAGACCACCATTTCTGCCATGCCCTGCATTTGAAAGAGGAACATGTAGAAGGAACGTTTTTGCTGGGCGTAGTTCATGAGCAGCTGCGGGCCGAAGCCAAGCGGATGCATGAGGGCCATGGTGAGCGCGCGATCGATGAGATCGGGTGCGAGGTTGCAGGCAGCGTAGACAGCAGACGCTCCCCAATCGTGGCCGATAAGGACGCAAGGCCGGTCGTTTCCGAGGGCTTTGATCATGGCGACGGCATCGGCGCCGAGTGTGCCGACTTCGTAGTCGCCGTTTTCGGGGATGGCGCTTGGTGCGTATCCGCGCATCCACGGGGCAACAGCATGCCAGCCTGCTGCTGCAAGGGCGGGGAGCAATTTGTCAAAACCGTGGGCACTGTCGGGAAAACCATGGAGACAGAGGGCGAGAGGAGCTGCTGGATCGCCTGCTTCCAGGTAGGCCAGCTCGATTTCAGGAAGTGTGAGAGAGTTGCTGCTCATATCTTGAGCGTAGGAAAAACCCGAGCTGTTTGTCCTGTTCTCTGGTTTTCGCTTGCCTGTTGCCTGTGTATTTTTTCTCCTGAAAAAGCTGGTAAGCAGGTGTTTTCTTTGTATTTCAACATATTTTGCGGGCTCTTTGGGGGAGTCCGTGTCCTCCCTGAGAGCCTGTCATTTTTTTTGGGATCTTGTGCAAGCGTGGCTTGGGCTCCGAGAAGCAGCCCGAAGACGAGAGGAAAACTTGTTTTTGTTTCGACGTTTGCGAAAAGACCAGCGATCAGAATTCCGATGAAGGCCCATTTCAGGAATTCTGCGTCGTGGGGCGTTTTTCGTCGTAATACCTGAAAATAGAAAAAAAGAAGCAGGAGGAAGCTCGGAATCCCTGTTTCAGCAAGCACCGTTAAATACATACTGTGGGCTTCGGGGCTTTTTGCCATGTCCACTACAGAAATGGTGCGGGTTCCTTGCTGCAACTCCATATAACGGTGGCCAAATTGGCTGGGGCCGATCCCGAGAACAGGCTGTTGCTTTGTGGTGTCGAGAGCTGTGAGTGCGAGTCGGAGACGGTTTTCTCCTGATCTTCTGTCGAACTCGGATTTGCCGAGAAAACGGTCCACGACGTTTTCTCCGAGCGGGGAAAAAAACGCGAGAAGAGCAAGCAGAATGAGCGCCGCACGAGAGAGGAGGGAACTCCCTTTCAACCATTTGGAGAGACAGCGTTTTTTGGGGCCGGTGTCGGTAAAGAGATTGCTGAAAAGCACAATGCATCCGGCTGCAATCAGGGTGGAGCGTGTTTCCGAGAGGAGCAAAAACAGCAATATTGGCGTTGTAGCTGCAAGAATAGTGGGAAGGTGGTGGCAAAATCTGGGGACGGCGCAAAAGGCTACGAGAAGAAGCACGGACCAGCCCATCACTCCAGTTGATGGTCCGGACAGGCGTTCGGCAGAGCTGTGTATGAAAAACAGCGATGCAATTGATCCGAGGATTGCCGAGATCCAGATGGAACGGGCGCTTATTTTCATGAGAGAAGCACGAAACGCGCCACACCGTGCGATAAGAAGAGCGATGGCAATGGGAAGAAGAATGAATCGCGTGAAATAGAGACGAATGCTTGTGACGTCTCCATTTAAAAAGCCCGAAAGCAGCCAAAGCAGGGAGAGCGAGAGGAGAATTTTCCAAGAGTGTCCGACTACTTGTTTCGCGAGAGAAAGGTTGGGTGAGGCTGCAAGCAAGGCAAAGAGAGCGGCAAGGCTTGTGCCGCCAATGCCTGGGAGGAACTCGGTTTCCCCGAAGAAGATCATCGCGACAATGAAGAGGGGGACAATGTAGAGGAGAAAGTGTGGAGAGGGGGCAAGGAGCAGGATGGCTAGACAAAGGAGCAGGGGCAAAACGATAGCGAGTTTTGGGGCAATGAGGAGGAGAAAGGCTGTGGTGATTGCCGCGACAAATGCTCCTACAGCGAAAAAAAGATCAAAGGATGAGGAGGGCAGCTGTTGGCTTTGTCGCGCAATCATGAGCGTCTCATTTTTTGCTGTCGAAAAATTTTCACGGCGAAAAGCAAGGAAAGAGCGTTTTTTGCAAGTCGCAGAAATGCAACTCCCCAGCTTCCGCCGGCGAAGGCAAGAACCGGCATTGCCAAGATCGTTCCTCCCATAATTGGGCATTTCATGCGTAGGATTGTTTTTGCGTCGACTCGGCTTTTGAAGTAAGACTCCAATACGCTGACGGGAAGAGCGATGCTTGCTGCTGCGACGAGAACAATCACAAGACCTGCTTCCGTTGTATTGTCTCCCTGAAAAACAATGTCGAAGATGGAAGGGAACAAGAGGGCAGCTGCTCCTGTGAGCAGGATGCCTGCACTGCTACTCCACCATGCCATCTGCCGGGCATTTTTGTAGGCTTGGGAAGTTTTTTGTGTTGCCCAGCGGGGAACAACCACACGAAAGACTGCTTCCCAGAGTCGGCGGACTACCTGAGTTCCAGTGCGGGCGAGCGCGTAATGCCCGAGAGCGTGTGGTCCTGCCAAGACCCCGAGCAGCACAACGTCAAGGCGACCCTCCAATGTTCCCAATATGCCGAGAAGTGAGAGGTCGCGTCCGAACTTGCTGAACTGCTGGGATGCCACTCCGTGGTCATCCAAGGAACGCAGCACAACCCAGTGTGCTCCTGTTGCGACGAGAAGCTGCGCTGCTGCTGCCATCACGCCGTTGCCTCCGGCGTGTACAACTGCCCAGATGGCGCTGACTGTGCCAACCGAGATAACCGCTTGGAGCCGGGCAAGCTTCCAGTGTTCTTCGCGCCCGATGAACACGCCTTGGACAAGCGTGGAGATGCTGTAGAAGGGAAAGATGCAACAGAGCATTGCCCACGACCCGAGTGGTATGTGAATATTTCCAGTGAGCGGGCTTGGGCCGAGGGCGAACAAAAGCAGGCCGGCAGGAAAAGCGCAGCGTTTGCGGCGCCGTATGGCATCGCGCAGAACTCCCGGTTCTCCTTGAGCTTGCGCGATCATCACCGCGTTGATGAGTCCTGGGAGAGTCAGTATATTCGTGAGTGCGATAAGGCCGAGCGCGAAATTGTAAGACCCATACCCTGTTGTTCCTAATGATCGTCCGAGTATGGCTGCGATGGAGAAGGTCGAAACGACAGAGAGAATGGGCAGCACAATGCTCGCGCTAAAAGCGCTTTTGTGGCGGTATACAGATCCTACCCAATCGAAAGAAAGACGGGGCAGGAGATTGGTCAGCAAGAGGAATATTCCTGACTACACAGTGGGATGTGGCCAGGAAAACATCCACTTCTTTGGCTGTGTGCTGCCTTGGGGTTTCCTGCCTGTTCCAGTGGCCTGTGCACGCGTGAAAGCGCGAGGAGGGAGCGCGACTGTTGTGGGGCCCGTGTGGAAGAACAGCGATCTTTTGTGGTGGGTGTTCCCCCAAGGTGGCCTCTTGCTGTGGCATCAGGGAGCGGGGCAGGGAGGTGGAAGACAACGCGACTCACGCAGGGCTTCCACTGTTGCCGAGTGACGGTGTGCTGCTCATATTGTGCGGTTTGTCTGCCACGCTGAAGAGCATGTGGCCGAACCAGCTTGGCGGCAAGAGACGCGCGACACTCTCCACGAGGGCCTTGTCGGCAATGCGGGCGAAGTGGGTACGGCGGAAGCCGCGCAGCGGGAGCTTGCAGTCGTGTACCAGAAAACGGCGGAAACCAATCGGCATGCCAATGGGGTGCAGGGTCCGCACGTCGAAGCCGGCAGTGGTGAGTTCCAGGGCAAGTTCCCGGCGGAAAAAACGGTACTGATAAAACTGGTACCGATAAAACTGGGAAGTTTCGTGCTGGTGCCAGGTTTTGAGGGAGGTTTTTGGGGGATGCCCAGTGCCGCGCAGGAGAAGCCGTATGTTCTGGAAGAGGACAGTGAAGAAGAGACGCCCCCCGGGACGGAGCACGCGGAGTGCCTCGCTCAAACATTTCCCGGTGCCTTTTTCGAAGTGCTCGTAGACTTCCGAGCGCACCACAATGTCGACACTGTCGTTTGCGATGGGGAGGTGTTCCACATCGGACGCGCACAGGGCTTGTGTTGCTTTGTCTTTTTTTTACCCTGTGGAGAGGACGCAAGGCGTGGTCAATGCTGACTGTTTTCCAACGAAAGTCGTTTTCTAAAAGGGCACACCATACTGCGATACCGCATCCGGCATCAAGCATTTTTGACCCGGTCGGAAAAGGGGCTGTGAACTCTCGGAATATTTTGTAACGGGGGTTTTTTCTGTGGCGTGAGAAGTTGTAAGAAATGCCAGATGTGTAGTTGTTTTCCCAGAAAAAAATAGGGTTTTGGTTTTCTTTTTTTTCCAGTGTGACTCGAAAGTCTTTTTGCAATCTTCTCCCCGTCCCTTTGTGCGCTCCAGCGGGTTATGGAGGAATCTTCCCTTGTGTGGCGCGAAATGCGGAGCGAATGCTTGTTGCCGCGACTCTCCCAAACCCCTTGCAGATCTGTAGGACGAAGGAGGTCAGCGTGCTGAGCGAGTAGTGACTTGGCTTGCAGAATGTGGTGGGAGCAGAGAGGGAAGCCGGTGCTACTGCGCGCGTGTGGAAGGGTGAAAGCTGCATATAACTTTGACGCGGGTTTTCCTATGGTTTGTGTCAGGTCTTTTTGCGAAAGACTGACGCAAAGGACTTTTGATGAGTTTGCAATGCCGTATAAATGCTTTTTCTCGGTAGAGTATCGGGTGTTTTCTTGTCAGTCTTTACTAGGAAGAAAGGTCTGGAAAAAGCTGTTTTTTGTCCCGGTAGAGTGAGGAGTATTTTTTATATTTTTGGTGATTTGTCATGGTTTTTTACCATATTTGTGTAGTATTTTCCTCTTTTTCTTCGGAGGAAATCCTCTCTTCCTTCTCGATCTTTTCTCTCTGTTTGTGCCTGGGAGTTCTGTCGTGTGTGGGAGTTCTGTCAGGTAGAGAGCGTGTGTTGGGTCCTATAGAGGACCGGGTTTTTGTACTAGTTTTCTCTGCTAAGACTAGGGAGAAGTGTCCTTTTTGGGACGTGTGTACCGGGGTGTGATCGAGGTGTATCGCAGTGAATTTCTTTTGGGAGAGAAGCCGAATATTTTCTGCATTTTCCGAGGAGAGAGGCATTATTTTTTTACTCTTTTTTGTTCTTGACGGCGGATTGGCGAGTTTGGCAGATGTGCGAAAAGAAAATGAGTCGAGAGGCCTATTCTCTTTCGCCAAAAAGAAGCTACAAAAGGGAAGGGAAGTCCCAGGGGGAGTGACGGAAAGAACCTGGAAAACCTGTTGGGCGGGCGTGGCCGGAGAGGGGTCTCATGATTGGCCAGGCGACACATATTATCTCAGCGCTTTTTCGGCAAACTGTTCCCTATAGATCGCTGGCAGGAGAGAGGACCGATCGTCCTGTTTCTCAGCCTTACTCCGCAGAACTTCTTGGAGGAGCGCACGGGGTGACCGGAGAGGAAGTTTTGCCCTCGCGTGCATCTTCGGAAAGTCGTGCCTTTCATAGCGCTACCGCGCGCTTTTCGGGATCACGTACTGGTGGACTTGATGTGTTTGGGCGAGAGGCCGGATTGCAAGATGGGTTACGGCTTTGGCCTGACCGCCAAGACCGAGAAGTGATATCTGCGGGCAGTCTTCCCACGAAGGAAAGTATTGAGGCTGCTTTAGAGCAGATGTCCTTTGTGCGAGCAGAAGCAATGTTTCGGATTCCCCCCGAATTGCGGCGTCTCATGGAAGCGGAGATCCAGTCTCTCACGATGCGGATGCGCTTGGCGCGCCAAAGCGAGCCTGTCCGCCGGCAGAGAGAAGTGCAGGAAGCTGCCTATGTATATAGAAATCACAAGGGGAGGGACACGGCGTAACATATTTCTGCCACGTTGGACCTGCGAGACGTTTTTCTTGTGTCAAAGTCCCCGAAGGAGGGAGACGCCTTGTTTGCTGCGGAGAGAGTTTCCCGAGAAGAAAAAGGTCAACAAAAAAGTAGATAAGAAGGTGCCCGTATTTTCTTTCCAGAGGCACCGCGTGCTGTGGATATTGCCCTCTGAGACACTTCCTGGTCTTGAATAAAGAATTTTCTAGAGACTTGTGTCATCTGCCTATTTTCTGATCTTGCGTCCTTTTTCTCCCTAAAAAAGAGTGTGAAGAGATTTTTTTTTGTTTCCTGAAAGTTTCCTGATTCCGCAGTTCGGACCTTATTTTTCTTTGTTCTATAGGGTTTTTTGACCTGATAGTTGGGAAGTGTCCGCTTGCTGAGTACACATCACCTATTGTTTTGCGGTAAAGTGTTGTCAACCACCCACACAATGAGTTTGCGTGTTTCCCACCCACACGCAGACTCACCCTGAGAGGCCCCGTCTCCACCGTGGGGCTTCTGCCTGGCTGCCCGGCCGCTTAGCGGCCGGGCAGTTTCTTTTTCTTTTTTTTTCTCCTGTTTTGATGGCAGTGCGGCGTCTTGTCGTGATGCAATGTATGGCTTCTCCTCAAGGGGTTTTCCTACGATTGTCCGTGAACAGAACATGGGTGATCCCGCTGTTCTGTCTTGAGGTGCTTCTCTGGTTGTGCCGGCGGTATGCCGGCAGTTCTGGCGAAGTCCCTGAGACGCTGGAGAGAGAAGCCCGCGGTTTGCCTCCCCTGCGTCTGGTTTTCGTGTAACGAGCAACAAGGCACGGCCCAGAGTGAGAGCCTCCTGTGACAGGTCTCAGTGAGATGTTGTAGAGGCCAGGGCTGAGCCGGCATCCCGGAAGGTTGTGGCATGGTCGCCGATAGTGATGAGATCAAAGCCATTCGAGAGGCGATTGAAGCCCAGGCAGGCACCGAAGACATTGCTGCTTTGCCGATTCCCGCCTCCACGCGGGCTATCACCGTGCGGGCGGACGAACAAGAGATGTTCGAAGGTCTGCCCTCGCACGAGAAAGATCCGCGAAAATCTATCCACCTCGACGAGGTAGCGGTTCCCGAGCTCGGTCCAAATGAGGCCCTGATCGCGGTGATGGCATCGAGCATCAACTTCAATACTGTGTGGACCTCGATCTTCGAGCCCCTCCCCACTTTCGCGTTTCTCAAACGTCGCGGCAAGATGAGCGAACTGCACGCCCGCCATGACCTGCCCTATCACATCATGGGATCGGATGCCGCTGCTGTCGTTCTGCGCGTTGGTCCGGGTGTCACAAAATGGAAGCCCGGCGATCGTGTGCTCGTGCACTGCAATGATGTCGATTTGCAGGGACCCGAAGGGCACAATGACTCGATGCTCGATGCCCAGCAAGGCATCTGGGGTTTTGAGACAAACTTTGGTGGCCTTTCCGATATTTCTCTTGTGAAGGCAAACCAGCTCATGCCGAAGCCTGAGCATCTCTCCTGGGAAGAAGCCGCGTCAGGCCCGCTTGTTTCTTCGACGGCCTACCGCATGCTTGTCGGGAAAAACGGGGCCAACATGAAGCAGGGCGACACTGTGCTCGTCTGGGGTGCTTCTGGTGGCCTTGGCGGCTATGCCGTGCAGTATGTGAAGAATGGCGGAGGCATTCCCGTTGGAGTTGTGTCATCTGAAAAACGGGCAGGGCTCGTGCAGGCGATGGGCTGCGAACGTGTGATAAACCGCAGCGAACTGCCTCCCTTCTGGTCTGACGAGCAGACGCAAGATCAGCGTGCCTGGCGGGCGCTGGGAAAAGCTATTCGTTCGCATACCGGTGGGGAAGACCCCGACATTGTGTATGAACACCCTGGCCGCTCTTCTTTCGGAGCAAGCGTTTTTGTTGCGAAACGAGGGGGCACCATCGTCACTTGTGCCTCGACGACCGGCTACAAACATGAATTTGACAACCGTTATCTTTGGATGAACCTGAAACGCATTATTGGCTCCCATTTCGCCAACTACCGCGAAGCCTGGGAAGCGAACCGTCTTACCCGCCTTGGCATGATCCATCCAATCATGTCGAGGAGTTTCCCTCTGGAACAGACGGGCGAGGCGGCATATCAAGTGCACAAAAATATGCACGAAGGCAAGATCGGCGTGCGTGTGCTCGCGCAGGAAGCAGGTCAAGGCATTCTCGACAAAGAGACTCGTGAAAAGCACATTGACGAGATCACCTTGTTCCAGCGTTTGACCTAAGAAATTTGGGGAACTCAACATACTGCAGAGATCGAGTTCCAGAAGCGAGGCAGGCAAGAAAAGCGCCGGTTTTCTTTTCCCGGCGTTTGCAGGAGGGCCATGAGCGAGGAGCAAGACAACACGGCACTTGTGTCGAAGCAGCGAACTTCCGCTGCCAAAATCGCTGACCTGGCGGAACGGCACGAGGCAGCCGAGCACGCAGGAAGTGCTGCTGCTGTTGAGAAACAGCACGCCAAAGGAAAAATGACCGCGCGGGAACGAATCCGTGTCTTCCTCGATGAAGATACGTTCGTGGAACTCGATGCGCTTGCCCGCCACCAAGCCACCGGTTTCGGCCTCGAAAAAAACCGCCCCTATGGGGACGCTGTCGTGACTGGCTGGGGAAAAGTTGATGGACGGACTGTCTTCGTTTTCGCCCAGAATTTCGCAGTATTCGGGGGAAGCCTGGGCGAAACCATGTCCAAGAAGATCTGCAAGATCATGGACATGGCCCTCCAGGTTGGGGCGCCTCTTGTCGGCATAAACGACTCTGGAGGTGCCCGCATCCAAGAAGGCGTTGTGAGCCTCGACGCATACGGAGAAATTTTCTATAAAAATGTGCAAAGTTCTGGAGTGATTCCCCAGATCTCTGTGATCATGGGCCCCTGTGCAGGAGGGGCCGTCTACTCCCCCGCAATGACCGACTTCATCTTTATGGTGAAGGGCACCTCCCACATGTTTATCACCGGTCCCGATGTCATCCTCTCTGTGACGGGCGAACAAGTCACACACGAAGAACTTGGGGGCGCAATGGCCCACGCCACCAAGTCAGGAGTCGCCCACTTTGCCTGCGACGACGAGGAAGCCTGCCTCGATGAAGTACGCTACCTGCTCTCCTTCTTGCCGTCGAACAACGCCGAAGACCCCCCTGCGCGTCTTAGCGCCGATGACCCGACGCGCGAAGTGCCAGAACTTGACACTTTTCTCCCAGAGCTTGCAACAGAGGCGTATGATGTGCGCCACCTGCTTGCGCTCATTCTCGATGACGGCGAATTCTTTGAACTGCAACCCTTCCACGCAGGAAACCTTGTTGTCGGTTTCGGCCATTTGAACGGGCATGCAGTGGGTATCGTCGCGAACCAGCCCCAGGTTCTCGCAGGATGCCTTGACATTGAAGCTTCCGAGAAGGGCGCCCGATTCGTGCGCACCTGCGACGCCTATAACATTCCACTCCTTACCCTGGTAGACGTCCCAGGTTTTTTGCCAGGTACCGACCAGGAACACGGCGGCATTATCCGTCACGGGGCAAAACTGCTCTACGCCTACTGCGAGGCGACAGTGCCACGCATGCAACTTGTGATACGCAAAAGCTATGGCGGCGCCTATGTGGTGATGGATTCCCGCTCAATCGGTTCCGATTACTCTGTCGCCTGGCCAACTGCAGAACTCGCCGTCATGGCCGGCAACGCGGCAGTAAACATTGTGAGCAAGCGCGAAATCTCCGAAGCACAAGACCCAGAAGCACGTCGCCAGGAACTGATCGACTGGTACACCGACGAATACTGCACGCCATATGTGGCAGCAGAGCGCGGTCTCATCGACGATGTGATCCGTCCTGCGACAACACGCAAAAGACTCTGCGCCGCACTCGACGTCCTCCTCACAAAAAGAGCGGAACGGATGCCACGTAAACACGGAAACATCCCACTGTGAGCGGTAACCCAGAGAGCCCCTCGAAAAACGGTACGGGCAACAGCAAGACGCAATCTGCCCATCCACGTATCGAAATTGTGGGAGGAGGCGAACCAACGTCCGAGGAGCTTGTCGCCGTCCTCATGACCCTGCTCGCACAAGAGCAGGCAGAACAACCCGCACCAGCTCCGTCTGTAAGCGAATGGACACTCCGATCTCGCGCTCGTGTCCTCGGCAAAGACCATTTTTTCCGCTTTTTCCCACCCGATTCCTCAGGTAAAAGCTGGCGCCGCTCCCTGTAAGAGACCCGGAAGTAAGAGGTCTGGGAACTTTTTAGCCCGCAAGCGCTTTGCGGTTGTCGAGGAGTTGTTGCCGGTGGCGCATCGTGTCCTCGGGGCTGTCGAGCCATTGCCGGCGGCAAGCTGGGTGGTTTCGCGGGTTTGGCCGGGGAGCCAGGTGCGGGCGATGTCCGCGATGGTCCAGAGGAAGGGTGCGGTCGATTGCGTCCGGTCGTCCCACGAAAAAGGTTCACCGGAAGGCGGAAACGCAGGCTTTGCCATAGGCTTCTCCCCATCCGTGGGGGTCTTCCCCTCTAGCCTGTCCGACAGTGTTTTGTGCGAAAAACTTCACAAGCCCGGCATCATCTGCACGTTTGGAAACATCTGGCATGACAGGCTGGTCGAAGAGAAGATATATCCGATTCGTCAGTTCTTCCAGGTCGAGCACCTCCAGGTCTCCAGCACCGTAAGTGTTTTTTCTGGCGATCTATTTGGGCTGCAGGCTGTGTGCCGAAAGGATAGAGTCGCGCATGATGGATGCTGCTTTCCCGCTTCTCTCCGCCAAGCTCGATTGTCTGCGTGCGCTGTTGCGTGCGGCGCGCCCTCTCATTGTGGCTTTTTCCGGGGGTGTCGATTCTTCTCTGCTGGCAGCAGTGGCTTATCAAGAGCTTGGGGATGACATGCTGTCGGTGACTGCGGTTTCTGCTTCTTTGCCGCAGGACGAATTGGCGGACGCTGAAAGGGTTGCTGGTCAGCTCGGTATGCCCTGGCAGACTGTGGTGACGCGTGAGGGGGACCGTCTGGAGTATGTGGCGAATGGGCCTGATCGTTGCTACCACTGTAGGACGGAGCTTTTTGCTGTGCTTTCTCCGCTTGCGCGGGAACGGGGTGCGTCTGTGGCTGTGGGCACTGTGGTCGATGACCTTGATGATTACCGACCAGGCGGAAAAGCAGCAGAAGAATGGGAAGTACTGACGCCTCTTTTACAGGCTGGGCTGAGAAAAACTGAGGTACGGGAACTGGCGCGTGTTTTGGGGCTGGACGTGTGGGACAAACCGGCTGCTGCTTGTCTTGCGTCCCGTATTCCCTCAGGAACCCCGGTGACGCTGGGCGTTCTTTCTCAGGTTGAGCGGGCAGAGGCGGCGTTGCGCAAGCGTGGTTTTCGTGCATTGCGTGTGCGCCACTATGGGAAGCTTGCGCGCATTGAGGTACCGCTTGTTGACTTTTCTCGTCTGCTTGATTGTCGCGCGGATGTTGTGGCGTCTGTGCGTGGGGCCGGCTACCGCTACGTGACTCTTGATCTTGAGGGTTTGCGATCGGGAAATTTGAACCCGGTGGGTGATTCGACTGCTGGGTCTTTGCCACCTCTTCCGGCAGAGGCAGAGGCAGAGGCAGAGGTAGAGGCAGGAGCAGGGTCGGAGGCAGGAGCAGGATCAGCCTCTACCGGCACGGAGGAAGGGTTTACAACAAATATTGCAGTAGAAGGGCAGTATTGTGGGGAACAGTTGAAGAGGGGAAGAGCAGATGAAGGGATTACCGGAGAGGGGTGATTGCAGAGGGGAGTATGGAACGAGAAAACAACAAGCCAGCGAAACGTCTCGCGTTGTACGCGGAGTAACGAAACGGAAAACGCCGTGAACAGGTCATTTCTTGAGGATCTACTGCAGAGAGTGGCTGCTGGAGACATCAGGCCAGAGGAAGCACTGCTTCCTCTTACTCGCTTGCCTTATACCGATATTGGTTTTGCGAGGCTTGATCACCACCGAGAAGTACGTCAGGGATTGCCTGAAGCGGTGTATGCCCCAGGAAAAACCACCAGTCAAATCATCAGGATTGTGGAGGAGATGCTGGAATCACCTGGTGGAGGTCCAGTGCTTGTCACGCGGGTTGAGCCTTCCCACGCGAAAGTGGTGTGCGAGAATGTGTCTGCGGCACGCTATGACGCGAGTGCTCGTTTGCTTGTGTGGCGCCCGGCTGCACCTCGCCAAGGCAAGGTGGGGCTGCTCACTGCGGGGACTGCGGATCTGCCTGTCGCACAGGAAGCAGCCGCGGTACTTGCAGCGTTGGGGTGGGCGCCTGTGCGTTTTCCCGATGTGGGAGTGGCTGGGCTGCACCGTTTGCTGCATGTGCAAGACCGTGTGTGTGAGATGGACGTCGTGATTGTGGTCGCGGGTATGGAGGGTGCGCTTGCCAGTCTCGTGGGAGGTATGGTGGCGAGTCCGGTGATTGCTGTGCCTACGAGTGTTGGCTATGGCTCTTCTTTTGCGGGAGTCACGGCTTTGCTCGCGATGACGGCCTCTTGTGCTCCTGGTGTGTCGGTCGTAGGTATTGACAATGGGTATGGTGCCGCCTGCGCTGCTGCCCGATATCTCAATATGAACTGGTATAGAAGTTTGGGTGCGTCTGGAGTCAGGCTGCCTGCGCAAGATGACGAAGAAACACAGCGAGGAGGTGAGTGTGTTGCGGGCACGCAAGGAGAACGCCTCGACGAGCAGACGTTGTAGAAGTGGCTGCTGCAACTTGTCATTGGGGAAACATCACGGGGAGGATGCATGGCGGCGACTGCGCTTGTGGAGCTCGAAGGCCATATTGTTGATTCTTTGATGCTGGCGAAAGTTCTCGACATCATTTTGGACGTCGGGGCTGATTATGTTGTGGAAGAGTTCCGTTTGGGGAAAACCCAACAGGACATGAGCTTTGTTCGTGTGCAGGTGACTGCAAAAAATGACCATGCTCTCGATGCTCTTCTTGAAGAACTGCAGGTGCATGGGGTAAATCCTCTTGTTCTTGTGGAGACCGATGCGGTAACTCTCCCCGCGAGTCAGGATGGTGTGTTCCCCTCCGGTTTTTGTGTCACGACAAATTTGGTGACCGAGGTGCGGCTTGGTGGGGTATGGCGGAGCGTGTCGAATCCGGAAATGGACTGTGGGTTGCGCGTGGTTGGCGAGGGGGAAGGCCTCCGTGTTGACACGGTGCCAATGCATCGTGTCATGAAGGGGGAACAAATCGTCGTAGGGAACACCGGCGTGCGGGTTTCTTCTGTGATCTTGCCTGGTCGGGGTGGGCATTTTGCCTTCATGAATTCGGAGGTGTCGCCGGAGAAGCCCAAAGGACTCCTGGTGCGACGAGTGGCGGAACGTATCCGTTTCGCGCGCGAAAACGGCCAGAAAATACTCGTGGTGGCGGGGCCTTCAGTCGTGCATACCGGTGCTGCGCCAGAGCTTGCCCGTCTTGTTGGAGAAGGTTGGGTAGACGTGCTTTTTGCCGGAAATGGGTTTGCCACCCATGACATGGAGGCGAACGTGATGGGGACTTCCCTCGGCGTGTCGGTCATGCAAGGCACTCCGATCGAGGGTGGTCACAGTAATCATTTGCGTGTCATCAATGAGATTCGCCGGTGTGGTTCCATCATGGCTGCCGTCGAAGACGGTTATGTGAATGGTGGTGTGATGTATGAGTGTGTGCAGAAAGCTGTTCCTTTTGTTTTGGCTGGATCGATTCGGGATGATGGTCCGCTTCCCGATGTGGTGACAGATATGCCAGAAGCCGTTGACAGGATGCGCGGGCATCTTGAGGGTGTCGGAGTTGCTCTCATGCTGGCGTCTACCTTGCATGCCATCGCAACAGGCAATCTTCTGCCTGTTTGGGTCGAAACCTATTGTGTCGACATCAATCAGTCAGTGGTTACCAAATTGTCTGACCGGGGCAGTCATCAGGCACTCGGGATTGTGACTGACGTGGGCTTGTTTGTGCGAGAACTTGCCGCGTGTTTGTGTTGACCACCTGTGACGACGGGGCATCTTGTCGTGTGGGGAAACCGCAAACCGCAATGAGAGGTCGGGGCTTGTCTGTACGCCCTTTCTCTGCTGGAAAGAGAGCCAGGTGAAGTCTTTATGCTGGATTGGGGCTACAAATACTTGATGTGTCCGCCGCAGCACTTTGGGGTGCTTTACGAGATTAACCCTTGGATGCACCATGAAGTTCAGGTGGATACGGAGAAGGCGCAAGCTCAGTGGCAGTTTCTTGTCGATACCTTGCAAGCAGCAGGCGCAAGCATTGTGCTGCAGGAACCCGCGCCAGGATGGCCCGATCTGGTATTTACGGCAAATGCCGGCATTGTGAGCGGTGACCTCTTTGTGGCGAGCCGCTTCCGCCACCCTGAACGGCAGGGCGAAACCCCGCTCGACATCGCCTGGTTTCGTGCACATGGCTACCGGATCGAGATGCTTCCCGAGGATATTGGGCATGAGGGCGCAGGGGACGCCCTCCCCTTTGGCGATGTTTTATTGTCCGGGTACCGTTTCCGTTCGGATATGCAGGCCCACACGGCTATCTCGCATCTTGTGAAAACAGCAGTTCGTCCCATCGAACTGGTTGATGACCGTCTTTATCATCTTGATCTCAGCTTCTGCCCGCTCGACGAACGGCGCGCAATCATGGCGCCGCTCGCGTGGGATGTGTATGGCTGCAAGGTGATGGAACAGCTTGTTCCTGAACCTCTTGTACTCGAGGCGTACGAAGCGCTCACCTTTTGCGCGAATTCTGTAGTGGTGGGAAAGCTCGTCGTGATGCCCTCTTGCCCGCCGCGGGTCGGACGCCGACTGGAATCCTGGGGATTTAGCGTGGTGGTGTGCCCTGTCGACGAATTTTTAAAGGCAGGGGGCGGATGTCGTTGTCTCACGCTCGCGCTTGACGTCACTCTTGGCAGGAAAGCCCCGGAAAAAGAAAACGTCAGCACGGACAGTGACCTCTCCACAGGTGAGGGCGAGGTCTCGCTCATCCAAGGGGAAAGTGATGGTTGAAGTCTCCGAAGTCTCGGAGGTCTCGCGGGTTCAAGAGGTCCAAAGGGCAAAAGTAGAGGGCCGCGTGGGCATGGTGGGTTTGCGGGTATTTGTCGAGTGTGAGGTTCTGGGATTGGGTTGGGGAGAGGGTGTTCCGGGGGGAGAGATCAGGCGGTCTTGTGTTTTGTCTGTGGCCCGGTCTGTGCAGTGGTGTCATGGCTCGCGTGTCGGTTCAGTGGGCAACCGGCTGTGAGGTTTGTTGTGGGTTTTGCTGCGGCGCAGCTGCTGTGGAGGGGACTGGCTCTGTTGGGTTGCCGGGGTTTTGTGGGTGAGGAGAGGCTAAAGCTGTATCGGGTGTGGCGGGACTGTGCTCGGGGACTTGTACACCAGGGCTGCGTCTGAAGAATCCAATGATGACCCCGATCAGCAGGCCGAGTTCCACTCCGAGGAAGAGCGTTGTAAAGAGAGCAATCAGCGCGGTCGCGAAGTCTTTGGAATCAATTTTTGCGATATGGCGCAGTTCTTTTATATCGACGAGTTTGCTGACTGACACGATCACAATGGCGCTCAGGGCTGCGTTTGGCAGCGGGGCGAGCAGAGAGGTGAAGAAGAGTAGGACAGCGGTGACAACCGCGGCGCTCACAAGAGAAGAGCCGAGGGTGCGCGCACCTGCGTCATCGGTGACGGCGCTGCGGGCGAACCCGCCGGAGACGGGAAAACCGCCGACAATGCCGGAGACAAGGTTGGCAGCACCGAGGCCTGTGAGTTCCTGAGTCTGGTGCACTTGGTAGCCGTGACGTCGTGCAAAGACGTTGGAGATGGCGCTGGATTCCATGAAGCTGATCAGGGTGATGATGATGGCAGAAGGCAGCAGGTCGGCCATGAGCCCGGTGTGAAAAGTCGGGAGGGAGAAGGAAGGAAACCCCTCAGGCATGTTTCCGACAGTGCGTACTCCTTGTTCTTCAAGTTTGGCTACTCCGATGAGTGCAGTGCTTGCGGCAGTCACAATAAGCGCGCCTGGCAGGTGTGGCGCGCGTTTTTTCAGGAGGATGAGGCCGGCTATCGCCAGGACGCCTATGAGAAATGTGAGAAAGTGCATTTCAGATAGGTGACGAATCAGCTCTCCTCCCATGTCGAGCAGGCGGCTTTTGCGGGCTGTCCTGATGCCGAGAAGATGGGACGTCTGGCTCAGCCCAGTGATAATCGCGGCTCCTGCAACGAATCCCACGAGGACGGAATGGGAGAGAAAGCGAGTCAGGAAGTCGAGTCGACCGATTGCCATGAGAATGTGGAAGGCACCGATCATCAGTGCGAGCAGGGCTGCCGCTTCGGCGTAGGAGGACTCTCCTTCTTGTGCGACTGTGCCGACGGCAGAGGCGGTGAGAAGGGACATGATCGCGACTGGTCCGACGGCAAGCTGGCGGGAGCTGCCGAAAAGGGCATATGCCAGCGCGGGGAGGATGCTCGCGTAAAGCCCTGTTTCGGGGGGGAGGCCGGCAAGCAGCGCGTAGGCCATCGCCTGAGGGGCGAGCATTGAGCCCACGGTGAAGCCGGCGATGACGTCGTGTCGGAAGTCTTTGCGTTGATAGGTGAAGGCCCATTGCGCAATCCGGGGACGATAGCCCTTTTTTTCCACGCGTCTTCTCCCCTTTGCCGTCACCGCATAATAGCCGGTTATCCTAATGTACGTACATTATAGCGGGGATAAAGAAGGAACAACTGCGACAAATATCTGTGGCAATACTTTCCCCGGTTTCGCGCGATCCTCTGCGCCCTATCGGCAGCCCACAACAAAAGACGACCTGCTGAGGCAAGTCTTGTCCGGGGATTTTGCAGGGGGATCCCGTTTGGGGATCTTGCGCTTTTCTCGGGAAGCTTTCTCGAGAAACAACGGCGCGTGTTTTTTGCAGGCGTGTGCCGGAGTTGTTCCTCTCTGCTCTGCAAAGATTGCGCGGTTCTTCGGGATGGGCAGGACGTTGCGGGAGGGAGGTTGGCAGGCGCGGTGAAGCCGGAATCAGGAGGAAGGAAGCATGCGTAAATGAGAAGTACTGTTTGGCGACCAGTGTGTAATGACGTGGTACTGATCACCGCGGATGAGGCTTGTTCGCCATTCCAGTGGTGTCCCGTTTACGCAACCGAGGCGCTCGATCGAGAAGGCAGCAGTGTTTGGCGAAGTATGCAGGGCAGCATGCTCTTTTTTGGTGGGGATCACCGGGGTGATGCGTTCCCATCCGCTGTTGGGAACAATATTGCAGCGGGTCTCGAGTTCGCGATACAGAGAAGTATGTGACCAATCGGTGTCGAGCAGAGGCCGGGCGATCTCTGCGGGGAGCCAGACGTGATCGAGCGCGAGCGGCTCGTTGCCGGCAAAACGCACCCGTGCCAGATGGAAGAACCTGCTGTCTTCGCTGCGGCCAAGTTGGGCGGCTGCCTCGGCGTTTTGCACGATCCCGCTGTCGGTCACTTGACTGTGCTGCGTCACGCCCTGGGCTTCGATGGAGGCAAAGAGGCTGTACAACGTGCCGAGGGGTTGCTCAAAGGAGGGCTTGTTGATTACTGTGCCGCGTCCTCTCTCGCGGTGTACAAGGCCTTCTGTATGAAGACGACGGACAGCTTCGCGTGCCGTGTGGCGACTGATGTCATAGGTTTCTGTGAGTTCTTTGTCAGTGGGGAACCGGTTTGTGATTTCTCCCGCTTGAATTCGGCGCCGCAAGTCTGCTTCGAGTTGTGCCCATAAAGGCAAAGGACTCTCCCGGTTGAGTTCTCTGGCCCCCAATTCCATTTTTTCTACTTTCGTGTGCTCGGGCATCTCTTGCAGCTATGTTGCGTACTCTCTGGTTTGATGTCTGTTTTTGGGATGCCTGTGGGTGGTGCGTAGTGTGTTGAGATGCCCTGTGTTCTCCTGAAATTGTGTGGGAGATTTTGTGAGGGTTGAGGCGAAGGTGATTGTCGGAAGTGGTCGCCAAAACTGAGTATGTGTGTGATTTTTTGTGTGTGTTGGCGGTAGCCCCCATGTCAGTGGGGTATGTCATCTGGTAAAACGGCACATGACCCAACGATAGATCAGGAACCGGTAGGTCATCGAATCTCTGGATGTACGGTTTTCCGTACTTCTTTACAAGAAGATCGTACAGCTTGGGTAAGCGCAGAGGAGAGGGAGTTACGAGGGAGTCAAAGACGCAGTGGCGTGCGACTTCTTCAGAACAGAGGCAGTAGACTCTATGTTTAGCGCCACTTGTAAATATCGGGTGTTGCTTTATCGCGCGCCATGTGAAAGGGACCTGTATGACCGCGACAGAATTTGAGCAAGCTCGCGCGGAATTTGGGGAGCCACTTCATACACGTGACTACCATGTCGAGATTTATCGTGCCGGCGACAATGTCATGCGGCTTGTGGGTTCGTTGCGCGACCTGAACATGCAGGGTTTCTTCTCGGAAGACGATGGCCCAATTGAAATGCACAATATGGTCGTGGTCATGGACGTGGAAATGCCGAGTCTTCTCATTCTGGACTGCCGTTCCCAGATGTACATGCATCCCCAGGATGAGTGCCCCGAGATTTTGCAGACGTACCAACAGATTATTGGTCTTTCCATTGCCCGCGGGTTCACAAAAGAAGTAAAAGCACGCCTTGGTGGACCGCGCGGGTGCGCGCACGTCACAATGCTCATTCAGGCAATGGCTCCCGTGGTATGGCAGGCAATGCATTCCTTTTTTCCGCGGCCGGAAGGCGGTTCGAGTTGGATGCTCCAGGAAAACAACACTGAAGGTGGGAACCCCAAAGGGGTTATGGACGAAATGTCGTTGAACATGAACCGTGGAATGTGCCATGTGTTTGCTGAGGGAGGTCCAATGGAGCGCAGAATTGAAGCCGGTACCTCGCAGCTTCCCCGCTGGATTCGGCATCGTGTTGCACAGAGCGAAGCCGGTAACCTCGCAGCTGCCAACGCAGAGTTCGGTCATGAAAACGGGGAAGAAGCGAAAAAAGAAGAGAACGCCTAACCGCGAGTCGTACTTGCGAAACGTTCGTGTTTTGCCTCGTTCGCTTCGTGTTTTTTGATGCGCCGTCTCTTCAGTGTTGTATTGGGGTTGCATCGGACTTGGATCGGAGTTGCACCGGGCCATGGGGCAGACGGACAAGGTCAGACTTTGGTCCAAGCAGCGTCTCTGTAACGCAAGCGACGCGCCGTTTGATAAGGTTTGATGGGTTTGGGACAGCGTTGGGGCAGCTCGATTGGGCTTTGTGCACGCGGTCGAGGCAGGCATTTGAGCAATATGACAAGGCGACGCAGGAAGACACAGGGAAGAGAAGGGTCGGGCAGGCCCACAAAAGAAAACAACAAGGAGAGGTGAAAGGCAAAATCCTCTCTCGTTTTCATCTATTTTGTTGTGAGACACCTGTTGAGGACGTCCACTCGGGGAACTCTCACAAGAGCAAAGCCGACGCATTACTCCCTTTGGAAGGCTTGGGAGGCTGTCCTTTTGCGAGAACACAAGCAGCACACAATGAGACGGCAACAACACGCCAACGACATGACAACACGATAACGAGACGACACCACAACGGGAAAACGACGGTATACGGCCAGAATCCGGCGACATACAACCAGGGCACGATGACAATATAAGCCAGAAGCGAACAACAAGCCGACGAGAACACGACAGGCACGCGAAAATAACCCGGCCGGCACGAAATTGTTTCGCCCTTACCTGGAGAAACCAGGAATAATTTGTGTTGGCCTCCTGCGTATAAATTTTGGGAGATTTCTGTGAATTCCGCCGAGCTGCAGCCATCGCTCAGCGACATTGCCACCCGCATACGGATCTCTGCTGTGCGCGCCACGACAAAGGCGGGCAGCGGTCACCCCACGACTGCCTGCTCTGCTGCTGATCTCGTGGCGGCGCTGTTTTTTACGGAGATGCGGCTCGACTTGGAGAACTGCGAAAATCCGGCGGTTGACCGTTTCCTTCTCTCAAAAGGACACGCTGCCCCCCTTTTGTATGGGGTATGGGAACAACTTGGGGTTGTGTCTCCCTCCTGGGTCGACGAGCTGCGAGAGATTACTTCTGACTTTGAAGGGCACCCCACGCCCCGCTTGCCCTTTGTTGACGTCGCGACCGGTTCGCTTGGGCAGGGACTCTCGATTGGTCTCGGGATGGCCCTTGCCATGCAAGCCGACGCTCACGGAGCCCGGGCTTTTGTGCTGTGTGGTGACGGCGAGATTGCCGAGGGGGCTGTGTGGGAGGCGGTCGAGCTTGCCGGGTATCGCAAGCTTGGCAACCTTTGCGCGCTTATCGACTGTAACCAGCTTGGCCAGTCCGGTGAAGCGATGTATGGCGCAGACCCCACGCCGCTTGCTGCTGCCTACGCTGCGCTTGGCTGGCATACCCTTGTGATCGATGGGCATGACTTCACGCAGATTCTCGACGCCTTTGCTGCTGTGCGCAAAGAAACTGCACGTCCAAGTGCTATTTTTGCCCGCACTTTAAAAGGCAAGGGCCTTGGTGAGGCGGAGAGGGCAAGCGGCTGGCACGGGAAGCCTCTCTCTGTTGCACAAGCAGCGGAGGCTGTTGCCACGTTGGAAAGTCTGCTGACTGGAGCGCCTGAACTGCATCCCCGGCAGGCGGCTGCGGTCACTGCTCCGGCTCGCCCTTCGGTCAAGCTTGACAATATTGTGTATGCCCCAGACGCAAAAGTTGCGACACGTGCTGCCTTTGGAGATGCTCTTTTGGCTCTTGGCGAGAGCGAGCCGCTCATTGTGGCAATCGACGGCGACACACAAAACTCTACGTATACCGAAAAGTTTCATCGGGCCTATCCTGACCGTTACATTCAGGCTTATATTGCCGAGCAAAACATGGTGGGCATCGCAACTGGCCAGGCCGTCATGGGAAGAATCCCGTTTGCCGCAACGTTTGCCGCTTTCTTCGCACGTGCCTATGACCAGATCCGGATGGGTGCTATTTCTCGCGTGGGTGTGAACTTGTGTGGGAGCCATGCCGGTGTTTCCATCGGTGCCGACGGCCCTAGCCAGATGGGTTTGGAAGACCTTGCCATGATGCGGGCCGTACCGAATTGCACCGTGCTCTACCCAAGTGATGCCGTGTCAACGCAGCGGGCGACCGAGCTGGCAGCAAACCATGCAGGCATGGTCTACATTCGTACCACCCGCCCTGCCACTCCTGTCCTGTATTCCTCTGACGACGAGTTCGAGATTGGTCGCTGTCGTGTGCTGCGCAGCTCGAACGAGGACCAAGTGAGCATTGTTGCAGGTGGCATCACCTTGTTTGAAGCCCTGCAAGCCGCAGACGCCCTGTTGGAGGCGGGCATTGCCGTGCGGATTGTCGACATCTTCTCTGTGAAACCTGTTGACACAGAAACCCTACGCCGCTGTGCTGCCGACACGGGCGGCAAAGTTCTCACTGTAGAAGACCACTATCCCGAGGGTGGGATCGGCGACGCTGTCGCCGCTGCACTCGCCCCTGTGGGCGTTGCCGTCCGCAGGCTTGCGGTGCAGGGCCTGCCCCGCAGCGGATCTGCGACCGATCTGCTTGAGGTTTCCGGTATCAGTGCCCACCATATTGAAATGGCAGTGCGGGAATATCTGGCTTAAGGTGAAAACCGATCTCTTTTTCTGTCTGCTGCGGACTTCTCTTGTCTACCCATGTCTGTCTATATCTGTCCATATCTACCCATGCCTGCTCATAGGATGTACGTAGAGAAGCCGCAGCCGGGGCACTATTGCGGGAAAAGCGGGAGCCAAAAGAGATGGAGAAATCTTGGGAAGGCCCCCAACGCGACCTGGAAGCAATGCCTGTAAGCGAGACCTGTAAGCAAGACCTATCAAGACCTATCAAGACCTATAAGGAAGGTATGAAAATTGTCAAAGAGACATCATGCCACAGGTGATATGGAGCAGCTCCTTCATGTTGCCACCCAAGCAGTCACGACAGCGTCCGTGTCTACCCTGCCGGTTATTGTGGGGGTTCTCCCTCACCTTGGGCACGAGACGCCCACTCGCAGTCCTGCAAGGACGCGCTTTGGCTTCTTCCCCGGTACTTTTAACCCGCTGACTGTGGCGCATCTTGCCCTGGCTGATGCAGCAATCTCTTCTGGCTGCGATCAGGTCTTTTTTTGTCTTCCCCTGGTTTCTGTTGACAAAGAAGACATTGATGATGTTGTTGCGCGTCTCGCTCAAACGGCCCGTTTTCTGGCTGGGTATGCCCACCTTACTGCGGCAGTCATGAATGTCGGTCTCTATGTGAATATCGCAGAAGCCGCCAGGCGCTTTCTTCCTGGTGCCCGGCCAGTGCTGCTGTGTGGGGCCGACAAAATTGAGCAGATCTTCGACCAGGCTTATTATGCAGATCCCCTCGAACAAGTGCTTTCCTCCCTGTTCGCAAAAGCCGACATTTGGGCTTCTCCCCGCTCTGGCTCAATTCTCCCCGAACACCCCAATGTGCGTGAGCTCTCGCTTGATCCTGCTTTTTTGAAGGTTTCCTCCTCCGAAGTGCGCGATCGCCTTGCTGCCGGCCTTTCAGTTGACCACCTGGTGCCTTGACGCCTTCGCCATGCTTTTTCAGTTTTTTGCCGGCATCTTGCAGCCAAACCGGATTTGTGTTGCCTCCCCTGCTTCCCCTGCCTGTGCGCACTTGGGTAATTTGCAAGGCGCATGACACGTGAGAAAAAAGAAACCTTGACGCTGGGACGCTGACCAGAGCGAAAAATACTTGATAAAGCACACATTCCTGAGAGTTTTCCTGGGGAGATGAGGGAGCGATGCACTCTTTTTTTCACGTCCAAGTACATTTTGGGAATGGAATATGAGCCTCCTCCGTTTTCGCTTCCTCTCCTGCGTGTGCGAGTTCTCGACATCGCCACTCTGATCGCAGGCCCCATGTGCGCGCGGCTGCTCGCTGATTTTGGAGCAGATGTCATCAAGGTTGAACGTCCCGGGATGGGCGATCCATTGCGGGCATTTCAGTTCCAAAAAGACGACGTGAGTCTTTGGTGGAAAACCGTTTCTCGCAACAAGCGCCCCATAACGCTCGACCTGAAGGCTGAAAAAGGAAAAGAAATCCTGCTTCAGCTGGTAGAACAAACAGACGTCCTGGTCGAGAACTTTCGGCCTGGCACCATTGAACGCCTGGGTCTCGGCCCTGACGTGTTATACAGCCGTAACCCCGGCCTGATCCTGTTGCGCAATACTGCCTTTGGACAAGACGGCCCCTACTCCGACCAGCCCGGCTTCGGAACCCTGGCAGAAGCCCTGAGCGGCTACGCGCAAATCTCCGGCCACCCCGACCGGCCTCCCCTCTTGCCGCCCATTGCCCTCTGCGATGAGCTTTCTGGGATTGTGGGTGCTTTCGCTGTCATGACGGCCCTTTATCATCGTGACGTGAACGGCGCCCAGGGACAAATCATCGACCTTGCCTTGTACGAGTCGCTTTTCTCCGTCCTCGGCCCACTCCCCACCGTGTGGCAACAAAACAGGGAAATGCAAGAACGTTCCGGGAGCCGCATCCCATTCACGTCTCCCCGCAACGCCTACGAAACGAGCGACGGCAAATACGTTGCCTTGTCGGGGTCGAGCCCCACCGTGGCCGCCCGCATCTTTGCCGCGATTGATCGCCCCGACCTGAACGACGACCCCCGTTTTGCAACAAACGAGGGACGCTGCCGGTATGCGGACGAAGTCGACTCCGCCATCGTCGCCTGGATCAGCCAACACACCTTGGCCGAAACCCTGGCCCGCTTCCACGAACACGAAGCCGCAATCGCTCCAATACATGACATGGAGGGCATCTTCTCCGACCCCCACTACCGAGCTCGCCACACAATTGTGCACGTGCCCGACGAAGAACTCGGCGACATCGCCATGCAAAACGTGTTCCCCCGCTTTTCGGCCACCCCCGGCAAAATCCGCCATGCCGGCCTCCCCATGGGCGCCGCCACCAGAGAAGTCCTGCAAGAACTCGGCTACAACGACGACCAAATCGACGAATTCACAGAAAAAGGCGTGATCTGACGGAATACAGTGTCGGGTCGGGTGAGGCGGTGGTGTCGTGTCGGGTCGGGCGAGGCCGGGCGAGGCGCGTAATGTGTTGTATGGAACGGAGGGGAGAGGTGGAACACTAAAATGCCAGGCGGCAAACCAAGCGACTGGGCCACCCAATACGCATACACTGGTAGCCGTTTTAGGAAGCGAGTCGAGGCAGATAAATCCCGATAAATCGCGTGAAATACGCGAAAAATCTTACCAAACAGGCAGCGGGAAGTAGGGCAGGCAAGATCCCGAAAGAAAAGGCAAACATGCAGGCTGCAATAGTCGGAAGAGATGGTCTCGTGGCACGTTCTCTCGCTCGGCGCCTCCTTGCCCAGGGCACCGACGTCGTGTACCTCGACCCCAAAACAGACCTGTTTCCCCTTGCCGACCTCGACGCTGCCCTGCCTTGCGCCCCGCGTGATACTTCGCCTTCTGCTCCGCGTGTCCTGACGGATGCCCCGCCTTGCGTTCCGTCCTCACCACACGAAGCTGAGGACGTGCCTTTACTGCCTTGTCTTGCCCCTGGCACCGGATACCGAGGCACGTGTGACGGCGGCTTCCAAACTATTTTTTACCTGGCCCCTTCTCTCGATGGCGAGCGTGTCTCCCCTGCCGCCTGGAGAGAAGAAATGCGTGGCCTTGAAACCCTGCTCCTTTTTATCGCAGCAGCCCGTATCCCCAAACTGATCTTTTTGTCGAGCGCCCTTGTCTATGGTGCCCACCCGGACCAGTCTTCCACACTCCTCACCGAGGACACTCCCGTGCGGCCCAATCTCGAAATGGCTTCGGCAGAGCGCTGCGCCGAAGCAGAAGCCCGCCTTTGCCGCTGGCAGGACACCGCCCCGGACGTGCAAGTGACCCTGGTGCGCCCCGCAGCGATTCTGGGCGCCGGCCTGCAAAATTCCGCAACCCGCGTCCTGATCTCCCCCTTCCGTTGGGGTGTCTCAAATTACGGGCCCGCCATGCAGTTTGTGCATATTGCCGATCTGGTCAGCGCCCTCGCGCACTTTCTGGAAAATGACTGCCCCGGCGTGTTCAACGTGTGCGCCGACGGCGCACTCTCCCGTGATGAGCTACTCACCCTGACCGGGCAGCGGCTTCTTTCGCTCCCCGCCTCCTGCAGCTTCCCCCTTGCCGACCTCGCCGATCTTCTCACC
>Ga0209345_10001150_pt1 | contig 32385 bp, 28 predicted proteins | sample Cruoilmetagenom7_FD_187294 | JGI IMG/M metagenome (GOLD analysis project Ga0209345, IMG submission 187294) | Oil polluted marine microbial communities from Coal Oil Point, Santa Barbara, California, USA - Sample 7 (SPAdes) (version 2) | ecosystem: Environmental > Aquatic > Marine > Oil seeps ...
AATTATGCACAGCTTGCTTTGGCGCGCATGGGTGTCGGTGTTGGTGAGGCAGGCGCATTGCCTAGCTCACATTCTATCATCGCCGATACGGTTCCGCCCGAGAAACGCTCCAGTGCCATGGCTATATTCCAGCTTGGAGTCCCCGCAGGTGTGTTAATTGGCTATCTAGTTGGCGGATGGGTCAATCAATGGGTTGGTTGGCGATGGGCACTGATACTCGTGGGTGCTCCTGGTGTACTCTTGGCTGCATTTTTATATTTCACTGTAAAAGAACCAAAGCGCGGTGTGTTCACTGAACAAAAAACCAAAGACCTTTCCCTTCTTGAGCAAACAAAGCTTCTACTGAGCAACCCCACATATATTTATATTGGCATAGCCGCCACCTTGGCTTCAATGGGCGGATATTGTATCTTAGCTTGGGTGCCAGCCTTGCTTATCCGCGAATTCGGTATTTCTACAGGAATGCTCGGGACTATGCTGTCCCTTATCATTGGCGGTGGGGGTATATTGGGTACATATCTGGCTGGTCTATGGGGTGACCGCGCGGCGAAAAAATCTGCTGCAGGGCCGCTATGGGTATGCGTCTGGATTACCATTCTCACGGCACCATTATTGTGTGCGGGGTTCTTATTAGGGAATTTGTGGGTCACAATGACGTTCTTCACGCCCGCTTATATTTTGTTCCTCGCATGGATGGGGCCAAATTGGGCGATGGTGCAAGCCGTATCTCCAGACAAAACCCGCGCCATGGCGTCGGCATTGATATTGCTATTTATAAATCTTATCGGGCTTGGCCTTGGTCCACTTTGGGTTGGCAAATTAAGCGACCGTTTTGCAGGCGCTGGCATAGAAAGCCCGCTTGCTTGGGCGTTGGTATGCTCTACGATAGTTTATCCATTGGCGGCGTTGTTCTTTGCACTCGCCGCTCGTTCACACACGAAAAGAAACCAGTCATGACATTTGGTATTTTGTTGTTTCCCGGCGTTGAAGAACTCGACTTTGTCGGTCCATGGGAAATGGCGGCCATGTGGTCAGCTTATGCGGATGGCCCTGAAAAGTTGGTGACTGTTGCGCAAACCAAAGGCACATTACGCTGCGCCAAAGGCTTGGGCGTTGTCGCAGATTATGATTTTGAAGATTGCCCATATCTGGAGTATTTGCTCATTCCGGGTGGGTTCTCTGTCTTTGATGAGCTTGCCAATGAACCTCTCATTAAATTCGTTCAGCGCGAGGCACAGTCAGCCAAGCATGTCTTATCCGTCTGTAGCGGCGCATTTATCTTACACAAAGCTGGCTTTCTTGGCGGCAAAAACGCGACAACCCACTGGAAAGCCCACGAACAATTCGCCGCTCTCCCTGATGTGAACCTTGTATCCGAGCGTTGGGTCAGGGACGGCAATATTTGGACATCGGCTGGCGTATCTGCGGGCATAGATATGACGCTAGCATTTATCGCCGAAATAGCCGGAGAAGAGGCCGCAAGTATTGTGCAAATGAATAGCGAATATTACCCCGACGGTAAAATTTACGGTAATACCCACAAAGACCTTTTACATGTGGACTATGTCAAGAAATTAGACGGTGAAATGTAATGGCACAAACTAGAGATTCATTAAGGGGAAAAACCCAAACCGTGCTGGGTGTCATTGATCCAAATGACATCGGCCCTACGTCTATGCATGAACATGTCCTGTGCGACATCCGCCCGCCCGACTGGCGCGACATAGACGACCACGGCATAGAGCTGACCCTCGCTAACCATTGGCCGATTGATTACGGCGAAGTTGACGCGCCGGGCAATTTGGTGCTCGACAGCCAAATTGTAGCCGTATCGGAACTGCGCAAAATGCGTAAAGAGGGTGGCCGCACATTGGTTGAGGTCAGCTGCGGTGGCCTAACCCCAGACCCAAAAGGCCTGCAGCGCGTGTCCCAAGATTCGGACGTTCACATTGTCATGGGCTGCGGCCATTATGTGCATGACTACCAAGACGAAAGTGTTGCAGATGCTAGCATCGATACCCTTGCCCAAGAAATGATTGATCAGATATTTGTAGGCGCATGGGATACGGATATTCGCGCCGGTATTATCGGCGAGATCGGTTGCCAGTCCCCATGGACGGATCAAGAAAAGAAAGTTATGGCGGCAGCGGTCGAAGCAATGAACGCAACAGGCGCTGCGCTTTGCATCCACCCGGGGCGCGAAGACGACCAACCTCAAGAAGTCGCCGAGTTTGTAAAAAAACGCGGTGGAGATATGAGCCGCCTCATTATCAGTCATGTTGACCGGACAATTTTTGATGAGGAACGTATGTTCAGGCTCGCGGATACTGGCTGTGTTATTGAGTTTGATTTGTTTGGTATGGAGACCAGTTATTATAAATGGTCGGATATCGACATGCCCAATGATGCCGTGCGTCTGAAATGGATACGCAAAATCCTAGACCGTGGCCACAAAGATCAAGTCGTTATCGCCCAAGATATTTGTTACCGCACCCGTCTGTCTATGTTTGGCGGTCATGGCTACGGCCATATTTTCCGCAACGTATTGCCGATGATGGAACGGCGCGGATTTAGCCAATCCGAAATAAACCAAATTATTATTGGCACACCCAAACGTCTTTTAACATTCACCTAATAGGAAACTTTATGCCGCGTATTATTCTCAACAAAACTGATCATTATTACGAAGACACAGGCGGCGATTGCCCAGTTATTCTTTTCATTCACGGTCTGTTTTTTGATGGCCGCATGTTCGCGAAACAGGTCGAAGGCCTCAAAGATAAATACCGCTGCATTAGCCTAGATTGGCGTTCACAAGGACGAAGTGAAGTCGCCGCTTTTGGTCATGATGGTGACGGACTCGTGAGCGATGCTCGCGCCCTGATAGACGCGCTATCGCTCGGCCCTTGTCATATAGTCGGCGTGTCGGTTGGTGGTGTTCTTGCCATTCGCTTGGCCGCGCAATACCCTGAACTGATAAAATCTATTGTAGGCATAGGTTCGTCCGGCATGCGCGAAGACTTAGAAACCCTGACCCGCTACGAAGACATTATGGGCCCATTTATCAAACAAGGCCCCGCCAGCGTTATTGATATCCTCATGCCGCTTATTTTCGGCCCTCGCTTTAACCAAGCCCACGAAATGCAGGCGGAATTCGATTTTTGGAAGGCGCATGTTTTAGCGAACAATGGCCCTGCCGTAGGACGGGCTGCGGAACCGATATTGCGCCGCGCCGATATTTCACACATGTTTGATTTGGTGAACTGCCCCGCTCTTTTCGTGGTCGGTGAAGATGATCATGTCAACGGTATTGAAAAAGCCAATCACATTATTGCGGGCATTAAAGGCGCAAAAGCCCATGTCATGAAAGACACGGGCCACACCCCGCCTATTGAAAGCCCTGATACGCTTACAGCAATCTTGTCTGATTTCTTCGGCGCACAATAAGTATTAGGACGTGGCCGTGGTAACTTTAGTTCATGAGCATGTGAAAAACCTTGCAAAAACAGACCCACACCGCCCAGCTATATTAGGTGGAAAACAGGCGGTTTCCTATAGTCAGCTACAAAACATGGTGGCGCGGTTTAGTGCCACTTTAATTGCTAATGATTTGGGCAAAGGTGACCGTGTTGCCTTTTTGGCTCCACCAAGCTTGGATTTCCTTGTCGCTTATCTCTCAATCACATCTCTTGGGGCTATTTTTGTCGGGCTTAATCCAAAATATACATATCCAGAGCTGAATTATGTGGTTGAGGACGCCGAGCCCGTAGCGCTATATGGCCGCCGCACAGTTCGAGGCCGCGAGTATTCAGATGATATTAGCAAGCTGATATGTGCAAACCCATCATTGAAACACCTTGGTATATATGACGACTTTGAAGAACTGTTAATCCTACCAGCGGCTATTGGATCTGTTCATATTGATTATTTCGACCCCTGCGCCCTTATCTATACGTCCGGAACAACAGGCAAACCGAAAGGCGCACTTATCCCGCACGGTGGATTGGTTGAGTGCTGCGAAGCGCAAATAAAAGCCGTAGGGCTAGAGCAGCCAGTAACGCTCAACAATCTGCCGATAAACCATATTGGCTGTATTGGTGATATTACGGCGTTCACTATGTTGGCAGGTGGTGCACTTGTTTTCCAGGAAAAATTCAGCCCAAGCGGTGTGCTTGACCTTATTGAGCAAAACCAAATTTCTTGGTGGGGGCAAATACCGACAATGTTTCAGCTTGCCCTTGATGTGCAAGACCAAGAGCCTCGTGATTTGTCATCCATTGAGCGTATCTTTACTTCTGGAGCTCCTGCGCCAATACCCTTGGTAAAACGTATGCGGCAAATATGCCCACATATCCAAAATGCATACGGCATGACCGAAACAGTTGGGTCGATCACATGGGTGATTGATGGGAACGACGAAAGTATTTCGATTACGATTGGCAAACCTATACATCCTTATAGTGTGCGTATAGCAGATGAGCACGGCACGCTCGCGGCCAAAGGAAAAACTGGGGAAATCCAAGTAAAAGGCCGCATGCATATGCTCAACTATTGGCAAAATGATGCTGCAACAAAAGAAGTCAACACACATGATGGTTGGCTCCGCACTGGTGACTTGGCCATAGAGCGCGACGATGGATACTACGAGATGGTAGGTCGCCTAAAGGATATGTTCAAATCTGGTGGCTACAATGTCTACCCGCGCGAAATTGAACAAGCATTAGAAGCCTTAGACGGAATAGTGTCTGCAGTCGTCATACCCGTACCTGACCCTCTGTACCATGAAGTTGGATGCGCCTTCATAATTTTTGAAGCTGGCAACCCTAGTGACACAACCCCCATCCCAAATTTATTGATCGAAAAATTATCCAACTATAAAATCCCAAAGTATTTTAATTCACTCAAAAATTTTCCCCTCCTCCCAAATGGGAAAATAGACAGAAAAAGTCTCATCCAAATGAAAAGCCCCTAAACCTCTCTACATACGCACCGTATAAATTGCATTGAGGGCACGAGACAATTACTAAGTATCCAATAACATACATTGAGATGAAACTAGTACCTATTAGCGCAAATGGCCTATGGTTGGCGATGTCAAATCCATATCATCGTATAAATCCATGCACATGGGGTAACAAATGGCGGGATTTATGGGTAACAATTTTACTTTTCACACCCTACAACCCATTGTTATTATTAACTTATAATAGTTTGGTTGACTCCTGCTTGCGGAGCCCGTCCTAGGCCGCCAACTAGCTGTAATCATTGTATTTATTAGTACACTGCCATTCTCATTTAAAGGTTCAAGTTCGTAAATTTCTCAACTAGACTCAAAACATCGAATTCCCTTAACACAGCCCTCAGTCTAGTGTCTTACATTGGGCGACTTTAAACCACTAATCGATGTTCGGCTAATAAGACTTACCCCTTCGGATTAAATTTACGGCGGTGGCCAGATTGTTTTTCGTTGCGTAGGGGATAATATTTCGCTACAAATACGAAGACGTTGGAACGCCAGGCAAAATTGACCTTCAATTATATTAGTTGCCCAATCAACTGGTTCTTTACGTTTAAACGCACCAATGAGCGAGGTCTCTTTATCTGAGTGAAAAACCACTCTAATAAAACGCATGTTTGTAATCCATTATTTTACGGCCTAGTTCCATTTTGTTCTGATGAAAGGCGTTGTCATGCCTGGGCGTTGCAACTGAGCTAGCAATCTTGCCGTATGAAATTAGGGCAACTTTACTATAAAATCTATTTCTATCAGAATATCTTTTCGCCCCCAGTCAACACCAGGAACCGTTGTCCGGGCTGGCTTATAATCAGGAAAATAAGTGCTATAAACTTCATTCATTTTTGGGAAATTCCCTGGATTTCTAAGGTAAATACTAGTTTTGACAATGTCATTTAAACTACAGTGCGTTGCCGTCAAAATTTTATCCAAATTAGCAAAAATCTGCTTTGTTTGTGCCTCAATATTCGCATCAGCGAATGAATTAGTTTCAGGGTTAAACGCTATTATCCCAGATACATAAAGCATTCCGTTCGCTTTTACAGCGGACGAATACGGACCCAGTGCGGGCATACCATCAACTGTTATGGGTTGAATTTGATGATTGATATTTGGTGTTTGATCTTGGCTTTGTGCCTGACAAGCACAAAGCATAATTCCGGCGACCAAGTGACAAATAATAATTTTCATGATTACCTCTTAAGCTGAAAGCTGGCTTCAATTTCTACGGCAATATTAAACGGCAGAGCATTCATGCCCAGAGCAGCACGAGCATGCAAACCTACGTCTCCGAATACTTTTATCAGAAGTTCGGAGGCTCCGTTCATCACTTGTGGCTGTTGTGTAAATTCAGGTGTGCAGTTCACATAGCCTGTTAACCGAACCCACTGCGCAATCATGTCCAGGTTTCCACCACATGCGGCTTTGGCCTGTGAAATGATGTTATGGGCAGTCCTCTCAGCAGCAAAGGCACCTTGTTTCACACTCATATCCTTGCCTAATTTTCCGAGCAGTTTTGCCCCCTCTATAGGTGCTGGGCCTATGCCGGAAATATAAACCATATCACCAACAATACGGTAAGATGCATAGCTGGCTACGGGGGGCGCAAATTCTGGAAGAACAATACCGAGTTCGTTAAGACGTTTATCAATCATACCGTTTGTTACCTCCACTTTAGCCGTTTCTTTATCTTGAGCTTCTGCACACGCACCGAGCACACCAAGTCCTGTCACTCCGATTGCCCCAACCGCTGTAGCCTTCATCATTGTTCTGCGGTTTAAATCCTGAGCCATTCTCTTGTTTTCTTTTGGCATATTGCCCTCCTTTTCGACTTTCGTTTATCCAATATTTTAATGCCGCTCGGCATTCACTTACAGTATTATTTTCCAAACTCGCAGCATTTGCTGCCTTAAATGTTTATACGCGTGAACAACCAATATGTTGCCACAATCCCCAGACTGTATCCCAATATAGAGTGTATACGGTATTTCCTGAACTTTACCCTCTGTTGTAGCAATGAGAAAACCAACAATGGGCAAAGCAAAATTAAAATAGTAAATATCTGACTGGCTTCTATGCCTAAGTTAAAAAACAACAGGCCAGTGATCTTTTCTGTTTGCGGCAAGCCGATATCTGTAAGCGCACTCGCAAAACCTCCCCCGTGAACCAAACCAAAACCGCTAGAAACTATCACTGGGTAGCGCCAAGTTAGGGTATTTTGGTTATTTCGGGCTATTTCATTCGCTAGGAAAACTATTGATAAAGCAATCAACATTTCCAAGGCTAAGGTTGAAATATGGATGGCATCTAAAGCGACAAGAACCAACGTAATTGAATGTGCGACGGTAAATCCAGTAATAGTAAGGAGAACCCGGCGCGGGGTGCGCGCAATAAACAACAAGCCAACTAAAAAAAGCAAATGATCATAACCGCCTAAAATATGCTTAAATCCAGTTTTGAAATAATTTATTGCCACGACTGTAAATGTCTCACCTTTAGGAATGAACCATTCAGTTTTTGCCGGCCCCATGAGTGCCGTCCGTATTTCGCCCGTATTGAATTTCACCTTAACAAATGTCGAGAGTGACGGATTAAAAGATGGATAAGTAATAGACATTTTTACGTCGTCTAGCCCTTGTGGACACGCGTAAACATTCTGCCCTTGAAGCGATATTTTCTGGGTGTCGGCTAGCATATAACACGGCTTGCCAAGTAATACTTTTGGCGTTTGCATTGCGCCAAGTGAAGGCGGGAGTTTAATGCTTAAATGTATTTGTCCATTGGGCGTTTCAGTAATTTCAACATATAATGGACGACTATCGTGGGCGTTGGCAACTGGAGCAAAAACAAATAATATTGCCAAACTCACTACAATTATTGAGTGCCTATTTTTCATTTTTAACGCCGGAAGACTGTAATTCAGACTCTATTATGGGTGTATATTCTGACACTATTTCGTCTATGAGTTCACGAGTAGCAGCAAGCCGCCTTTCCCGTAATAAGTCTGTGGAAATACGTGTGCGTAAATCTGAAAATAGCATTTGTTGTTTTGAAGAGCGGCTGGATATGAAAACGATATGTGCGCCGTAGTTTGAAACGATTGGACCGACCCATTTCGACAGAGGTGTATTACTTGAAAATATGGTTGCAGCGGCGCTTTCGCCAAAATGTCCTTTTACAAATCCGTGTGTCTGCTCAACGTAATTAGTGTTATATAAAAACCGGTCGCCATAATTTTTAGCGTCATTAAACCCCACCTTTTCAATATTTAGTTCAGTCAAGAGTTGCTTAGCTATAGATTTTGCAGTTTCGTCAGTTTGTGTTTTTGTGTTGATAAATACATGCGTAAAAGTAATGTTTGCAGGCTGCTCATAGTCTTGCGTATGGCTCTCATAATATGCACGTAATTCATCTTCAGTAGGCGGTACTAATGCCAACGCGTTATTTGAAAGGAATTCCATTTTCTGTACCATACGTTGGCGAATAACAAAATCACCTTGGTCCAGCCCCATGGCCTTGGCTTCACGAAATAACGCTTCTTCTTTGATATATTCTTCTATGAGGTTCGCAATATCTTCAGGCGACATCTCCTCGAGTAATGCTTGCGCGACCTGAGGCTCAAATGCCTTTGATTTGTACTGAATATATGAAAGAATATTTTCTTTGTTTACAGTAATCAGATTGTTATTTTCTGGTGGAGACAGTTTATTTGCTACCAAGAACAGTACCGCGCCTATTATAATGAAATGTAATAGAGGTTCCTTAAATATTTTAGATAAACGCATAACTTATTCTAGCCTGTTTTATTGCGGTGTGAACCAAATCGGCGAAGTATAGGCACGTTCTTGAATAACCTGCGCATAGCTATCAGGTGGCGCTTTATTAAGTGCAATTGAATCGTATAACGAATTGCGCGGCGTTGGAATTTGTAAAACACGAACATAATAAAAAGCACTTTGTTTTGGGTCAAACTCCGGATCCTTCCAGACCGTTATTAATTCGGGTGATCCGATTGTATTTGTGTAGAGCGCCGTAGTTCTGTCAACCGTTTCACCGATAGCGGGAAGCTTCCCATCTTCATTTTTTTGCCGGTCACCTGACCATGACACATCAAAAACTTTTTCGTGTGCCGTACCCGTTACGTCGAGCCAACCTTTGACAACCTGCACACGGTCGAGGTTCGCTCCGACCGGGTCTTTTACAGCATGAATAAGAAATGATAGCTCTTTATTACCATTGCCTATTAAATTTGCGCCCATAGGGACCCCTTTGGCATATCCAATGTCTCCGATATTTCGCTTTTGAATATCTTCTTTGACAAAATCATATCCAGCAAAAAAACGTACAGCCATGCGAGGTCCTGTGGTGCCGTAAACTTCACGCCTTTTAAAGGCTGCAAAAATTTCCGCGCGGGTATTTCCACTGGCCCAGACACCGGCTAAGCCTGATGCGGACATTGACCAGCCAGACAGCCGCCCTAAACCACGTTCTTTATTTTCCGGTATAGAATCGAGAGCCATTTTACCCAAGAAATTATCCTCCTCAGCAGAAGCAAGGCCTGTGTGACTATCTGTCGCCCCGATCATGCCAAGTTTATAAGGGTTTACGCCAATTTCGTTTTGTAATTCAAGCCCAGTTTGAAGGGCTCCACGAACATAGTCACCCCGTGTTGCGGTTGGTATTTGCGACTTTTCCGCACGCATCTCTAACAAGTGTCTAAAGAACTCAAAATTTGCAAATTCATCATCCGGAGATAAGACCGGATGGGTTTCTGAGGTGCCTTTAATTTGGGTGACTTCGGCTATTGTCTCCCACTTTGACCGGAGGTGCGCATAGCTTTCATCTATGGGTTTTCCTGATGTATCAACTCTCGCAAACATCTGACCTTTTGAGACATTCGAATTATGAGGGATTGAAACGAAATCAGCTCCTGTCCGTTCTGATGTTTGGTTCAACCAAAGCCAAAGGTCTTCAGGGTTGATACTGTCAATTGAGGAAAAAGGGCTAAACTGTTTTGCAATTTTTGGACCTTGCGGCATCAGAACAACGCGGTGTAAATTAGCTCCATCACGCGTGGCAGAGTATTCCCAGCCAATAAGCGTGGTAAATTTGCCAGGCTCATTGTGCCGCTCTGCAGACGCTATATTTGCCTCCCAATGAGAGCGAGCTAAATCGTCGACTGTTAAATCATCAACTAGAGTTGGGTCTGATGACACCCATTTTATATCTTGCTCAACATTTGCACTTTTACCGAATAAATTACCAAAAAACCTACTTAGCTTTTCTTTGAGAGCCATATCTTGTTTGCGTTCACTCTCCTCTAAGCCTGCGGAATTCATCCCCCAAACAATCAAACGTGCAGCATGTCCAACTTCTCCGTTTTCTCTAAGTTCAATTAAACGATTACCCAACCGTGTATTCACTAACCTCTTATCTTTTTGCGTGAAAAGGCTGTAAGGCATGCCGAGCATTTCAGCATGGTCTGTAACGGCTAAGAAATCTAAAGGTGTTTGTAATTGCACTTTAGCGCGGTGGTAAGGGTGTATAACCGGCGCACCTTTGGCAAAACGGTAAGCCGTATCTGCATCAACTGCCCGATTGCCAAATATATACGCATCAACCGAAAGGTTGGAATGTAAATGCGTATCACCCCATAATAATTTATCAGGGTATTCTTGCGCTGATGCATGCAGGGGGAAACCCAACACGCAAAGAATTAAAAAGGCTGCAATTGTTTTCATAGAATGCCCGTATAGGCCCTTTATGCTCCAGTGACGTCCCGAAGTACACGCAGACCGTTTCCGCCTATAATTTTGGCGATATCTGCCTCACTTAAACCGCGCTGCATCATACGCATTACAATGAGTGGGAAGTCCGCATAATCGTCCCAAACAGGTTTGTAATTTGCATCCATATCCGTGCCTATGCCGACATGATCAATACCAACGATATCAACAAGCTCCAATATACGCGTAATCATACCATCCATTGTCGAGATACCAATCCCGGCTGGCCATGCGCCAATGACACCACCAGATTGCGCAACTCGTAGAGCAAGTTCTTTAGTAATAAACCTCGGCATGACCTGCCCGTCTTGCAAAATATGTGTATGTGAGCAAATAATCGGCTTGTCTGATATATCAAGAATATCGGAAAGGCTATCTAAAGACGAATGGGCTCCGTCAATGACCATACCCAGCCCATTCATTTCTTTAATGATTAATGACCCAGCATCTGTTAGCCCATTATGATGCGGCTCTGCCGTCATAATATCACCGATTTCGTTATGATGATAGTGCATCGGATTAATAACGCGAATGCCGTCTTGATAAGAATCGCGTAGACGCTCAATACTGGCCCCTAGATAATCACCGCCTTCACTCCCAAAAAGGGCCGCCGTCGACCCTTTTTTCTTGGCGTCTAAAATATCCGCGCTGTTATAGACGGCCTGCACGAGACCTCGCTCGGACAATGCCTTTAAGTGACCCATTTGTGTCTGGTAACTCAGCCAAGCCTCATCTTGTTCAAATTCCCGAACCGCTACTAGACCTTTGCCCTTAACAAGGTTTAATATTTGAAAATCAGCAACCGTGCAAAAAGTCACAGCGTTCATGCCCCCAGCCTTCATACTGGCAACTGATTTATCTTCAAACGTGCCTTTAGCTTTGTAGACTTTCATCAAACCTTGAAGGCCTGATGCATCTTTTACAAAAGTACGCCCGGGATGGGCATGAAGGTCAAAGCTTGGCACTTTAGCAATAAGCGCTTTAGCTTTTTTTAATATATCCAGATCTGGTTCGAACCCGAGAACAACAGGTTTTGGGCGCATCTTTAAATATGCGCCCAGACCGGCGATCCCTAACACGGCAGCGCCGCCAATCATTAAATTTCGCCTTGAAATTCCCATGGCACCGTTCCTTCGTATTAGAGTTTAAAATTTATATCTTGCAGTTACACCCCATTCTCTTGGATTTCGAGACCATGTCAAAGCATTAAATGCTTGAAATCCAACCACAGGTGCAGGTGAAACAAGGCCGTTGGCAGTATCAAAACGAGAAGCTTGGTTAGTAATAAACACACCTGTGACAGCACTGTCCTCTTCAAACACATTATCAACCCAAACAAGAAATTCCCAGCTATCTGCTTCAATTCCTGTACGCAAGTTTACAAGAGTTGTGTCTCCTGCAAATGCGTCGTCTGTTTGCACAACACTTTGGTCAGATTGGTGAGCAATATCTACACGTGACTTCCAGCCATATTTGTCATTTATTGGCTTACTATATTGCAAGGATGCATTTGCAGTAAATTTGGAAACATATTGCAAGCGGTTACCGTCCAACACAGGATCTCCACCGAGCCCAGCTAGTGCTCCGAAAGTATAACTATCATAGGCCGAATCTGTATAAGCAAGTCCACCTGTAAAATCTAAACCATCTGCTAGCCGTGCTTTTAATTCTGCCTCAATACCTGAGACAGAACTTTCACCCGCATTTGCATTTAGAACAGCAAATGTCGCGCCAAGCGCACGCACAATTTGATCATTCCAGTCAATGTGGAAGGCTGCAAGATTTAAATCAACTTTGCCATCTGCCATTGTCGTTTTTAGCCCAAGCTCATAATTCCAGCTTTTTTCAGGATCATATGTCCGCTCGCTATCAAGAATTGCCCCGGCAATTTGCACCACATTAAAACCGCCCGTTTTCACAGCCTTAGCTGCAGTGGCATAGAGTAGAGTACTATCATTGACTTCATAGTCCAAAGTAAACCTAGGAACAAAGTTATCAAATTTTGCAGTTTGGGCAAATGATCCGACTAACGCCGTTTTTTTCTCGTCCGTCCAGCGACCTTCAACGGTCGCAGTTAGCTGATCAGATACGTCTAAGGATGCTGAGCCGAACAATGCAAAACTTTTCGTAGTTTCTGCAGCAACGCTAGTTCCTCCAGGGGGAAGCAAACCACCTAATGGAGAGCCAACTAATGAATTTGCTAAAGCAAGTGCGCCATCTACAAAAGTATCTGATGTAGAAGTAACTGTATCTAAATCATAATAATAAGCACCACCCATCCAACGGAATTTACTATCACCTGGTGATGTTATTCGAACTTCTTGCGAAAACTCTTTTTGGTCAGTGAGTGAATTAGAATACCGAATAGAACGGGCTTCATAATCATTATCTGTCGCATTATCGATTTCCAGATCATTATACCCTGTGACAGAAGTCAACGTGTACCCATTATCCAAATCCAAATTAGCATTTAAAGACATCACCAAGTTATTACGGTTGTTATGTCCTGGCGTAACAGCAAATCCCGATTCTGAATTTGGTATCTCGCCTGAAAACAACTGAAGCGCCAGAGGTAAAGGTGCGGGCGTAGGGTTTGCAGGGCTAGCATTATTAACAAGGAATTTTGCCGCATCATCTCCGTCATTGGTATCATCATAACCTACGCGCGCCACGATTTCCAAGTTTTCGCTTGGCGTGAACATTAATGAACCGGTCAGAATAGTACTCTCACGGCTATCTAGATCACCATCGGTCAACTCATTTGTAAAGAAACCGTCACGTTTAGAATATACCCCACCAAGTTGGTAATATACACTACCCTCAGATAATGGTCCGCTAACATTTCCGCGAACTTCGTAATGACCGCCATTTCCGGCAGTTGCTTCAATTTGCCCAGTTTGTACATCGCTTGGCTTTTTGGTAACAAAATTCACTGCACCAGCGAATGTATTACGGCCAAATAAAGCACTTTGAGGTCCTTTGGCAATTTCTACCTGAGCAATATTGCCGCCGAGCATTGCGTCCATAATACCCCGGGATGATTGGTAAACACCATCAATAAAGAAGCCAACATTCGGCTCGCCGATTGTAGTAGATTGGCCGCGCACAACTGGTGTAGAACCGCCGCCGCCAAAGAGCGGTGCAAATGTAAAGCCAGGTGTAAGCAAAGCAATGTCTTCTACATTATCAATGCCGGCATCTTGAATGTCCTCGGCTGTAAATGCAGTGATAGCTACTGGTACGGATTGTAAATTCTCAGCACGCTTCCTAGCGGTAACAATGATTTCATCTTTTTCTTGTGCACTTGCCGTTACGGCAGGCAAACAAATTAGGCTCAAAGCCCCAGATGCCAGTAAAATGGTTTTTAAATGATTGGTCATGTTTCAGTCCCCTTTGACTATGTTTATAGCAACATAAAAAGCAACATATGTCGCTAGTTACCTTAACAATACATCCAAAACAGTCAAAAGCAATCAAATAAATGCAAATACAGTCATTTTTTGCGCTTTGTTGACATTTATGAGACACACAGTTTGCCTACATAGTGAACAATTTCTTTGAGAGACCCCAAATAGCTAAAACGACTATTATGATTCCAATGCCTGCAACACTAGCCCATTTTAAGTTTGTGAATAAACTGGATATAGTTGCAAGTGCATCATTTTGTTGAGGAAATATTTTTATCATAGTTATAATGCAAATATTTTCACACAAATCAAAAAATAGAGCGAATAATGGAAATAAGGCAATCCTATGAAAACTCATTTTGTGCGGCCAGACGCCCCTACATAACTGCATGATTAGAATCATAAACAAGCTCGTATAAATGATAGGGTAGACTGTATCCGCGCTCATACTGAATAGAGCATATCGACTTCTGACTTCGCCGTAGCCTGTAATCAGGTCATATGCTTGCTGAGGTGTATAGGAAAACAACAAATCAAGGGGTTGATGTTGCGTCTCACCCCCATTCATCATGCCAGACATAACAAATACGACAAAAAATATGTATAGTGAAAGCAAAACCACAAATGATTTCCAACTCGACACCTTATTTAATAATTTCATAGTCTTAGTAAAATTCAGATCCATTGTTATGGCTTTCCTTGTTGACATTAGCACTTGATGTTTTTGTGATTCCAATAACCAATAAAATCAGAAACAACAGTTATAGGTTTCCTATTCTTTTAATCGCGTCCATAGCGGTAGCATTGGCTATAGAATCAACTAAACTAGGCATAGGCTGACTGGCACCTCGTACGGCATCCAAAACGGCCTGAAGTTGATAAGAAAAAGTTGTTCGCATATTCGTTTTTTCAACACGAACATCTTTATCGCCATCAATTGTCAATGTGCCACCTAAGTGCGGAAGGATTGGTTTTCCCGCAACAAGCTTACCGGCGCTACCTTCTACAATTAAGCCTCCCTCAAGCTCACCCGTTTCCGGCATAGCGCATCTAACCACTCCCTTGATCCCATTGGGGAAAACCATTTGTGCATTAATGGTCAGATCAACACCTGTGGGACCTATGTCTGCTTCGACTTTGGTAATGCGTGGTTCCTGCCCGGCAATTGTTCGGATCATATGTATAGGATAACACCCAAGATCCATGAGTGCGCCACCGCCCAAAGCCTTATTGTGCCGAATTTGCCCTTCACGGCTTGGAACAGGCACGCTTAGATGCCCTGTAATTTTACTTATTTTCCCAAGTTCACCACTGTTAATGATTTCCAAGATGCGGTTGAAATGCGGATGGTGGCGATAGTGAAACGCTTCGATTAAGTATCTATTTTGGTTTTGTGAAACCTTAGCAAGCCTTTTAGCTTGCTCAGCATTCATGGATAATGGCTTTTCGCATAAAACGTGCTTACCAGACTGCAACGCTTTTGTTGCCCATTCTTCGTGAAAACTCACGGGCAAGGCTATATATATAAGGTCAATATCTTTACGGGCTAATAAATCTTCATAACAATTTTCAACATGCGGGATGTTGTGCCTTTGAGCATATTCATTTGCACGATTTAGGTCTCGTGCCGCTACAGCACAAACTTCAACGCCGTCCATCAATAGCGCAGGCTCTATAATTGCCATAGGGGTAATCCATGCAGCGCCAATAAGTCCAATTTTTATCATCATTCGTACTCCAAAGCACACATTGCGAATGTTTCTAAATCATCTAAATTTGCTAAAACTTGGCCATCATCAAGCGTTTCAAAAGCAATATTATTCTGATGCGGTAAACGTTTTACGCTTTTAATTTTAGCCCCCTTGGGCGGCATAATTTTAAACTGTATGCGCTTAATGGGTATGTTCGGCGTTTCCAATTGATAATTCAAGAAACTGACAATGATCTGATTATTAGCGTTTTGATTAAATGCATTCATCCAAACTGATTGGTAAGTCTCTGCAATGAATGAAGGCTTCTCCCCCAATAAATCCTTGATGAGAGCCGTAAATACATTTTTACAGCCATCGCTATCACCTGCTTCTATGTCGCTGGCAGAATATATAACACGGCCTTTGCCGTACGAATTAGAGACGATAACTGGGTCATCCAAATGTTCCCAAGGCGGATCTGAGTGAATGCTGGACCATTTTTTGTCTTTAGTTGTTCCGGTTTGTGGATGCCCATATGGAAGGGATAGTTTGGCAAGTGGGGTGCCGTTTGCTGATGTAATACGAACACTCCCGGTTAGCTCATTTATACTATCTCTATGACCGAGAAAACGCTCTGGGTGAAGAGCTTGCTTCACTAGCTGACCAGATGGACGCGCATAACATATCCTGCCTTGATCTTCGTCTTCAAAATTACAGCCGAACACTTCTGACAATGCAAAATTATTTTTGCGCGTACCGTCAGCAGATGTAAGCGAAGTCAAACGACTTGCATAAAGTTTACCGCCCCCTTTAACATACTCTTTAAACGCAGTTACCTCATCTTCATGCATGCGTAACACGTTGGGAAGAATGATTACTTTATAATCTGCAAGACGATCAAGTTTTTGCTGCGTAATCACTCCAAATGGTAAATGTGCAGCAGCAAGTTTTTTACAGGCTCCTTTGACAGCTTCGAAATGGGGATAATCAGGTGTGGCTCCGCAGCTCATGTCTTTCAAAGCTTTCCCGTTGTCAGAAAAATTCATTTTGGAGGCATCTGAAAAATAAACCGCGATATCCTCAATCGGGTGCCCGCCTATGAACGGTTCATAGCTAGACGTTTCCTCATAGACATTCCCTATACGCTCAATCATTGCGGGGTTTGTCTGCCCGTCTGGGTCTACGGCAGCAATCATTAAAAATGCAGATCTACACCCAAGCGCACCGTAAGTCTGGGTATGTAAATCATTGCTACTTTGGAGCTGTTCATGGTCGACAAGGTTTCGGGCGACCGTCGTCATAAACTCAACAGGGTGGGTTTGTGACAAATTGAGCATGAGTTTGGATATGACCAATTGCTCGTAGCGGCCGCCGTAAAAATCACCCCCCAGAAAATCATGTGCATACGTTGACTTGAAGGAAACACCCTTTGACCAGTTTGACATCGAGAGAGCAAAATTATGATAGACCAATGTACCAGGACGAGCCGCATGTGTCAGCTTTTTAAGCTCCATTGCAAACTCGGTTATCCAGTCTTCACGAGCCGCCTGAAAGGCGCACCAAAGAGGATCATGCCAGTCTATAGTTTTTGGTATGGAGGCTCCTAATTCTCTTTCACAACGCTCTTCGCAGTGTGGGCATATGCATATTGCGGGCCACCAGACCATATCAAAAAACATGGTGTCGATATTGTACCCGGCAACAATTTCCTTTGCTTGTTCATGCACAAACTGACGGTAGTCGGGGTTGTTAGGGCAACACAATCCGTACCGCGCCATTGGTAATGGCCCCATAACAGCAGGTGCCGCTGGTTTAATGCGCCACTCAGGATGTTGGTTATGCGCCCAGGTATTGAAAATTGTGCTATAATAAGCGCAAACGCCGACCCCATGATGCTTTAACGTATTCACTAACGGTTCCATAGGGTCGCCCCCTTTGAACTTAGCATGTTGAACACCGGTCTTTGTTGGCCAATTACACAGGCCGACATGGGACTGAAAATACATCATGACGCCGTTTGCACCGCTATCAACCGCGCTTCTTGCCGCTAGTTCAGGATCAAATTTATCTAGAAATCCATCGTCCCAATCAGGGATGTGCATATCAATGAGTATACGGCGAAGTGCGGATTGGTAAACATTTGTATTTGTATTTGCATCACTATCACTCATTACTACCTCAACCCTCGAACACAGCAGAGGCATGTCCCCCTACCCTATTATTAATCATTTTACGGGATAGCTTGGCCACATCATTACACCCCATCAGCGCCAATGTGCATTCCGTCTCAGTTTTTAATATTGTGATAGCGCGGTCCACCCCCGCCTCACCACCAGCCGCAAGTCCGTATAAATAAGCACGCCCCACAGAGCACGCATCCGCACCCATTGCCAAAGCTTTAACAATATGATTGCCGCGCCTAATACCGCCGTCGAGTATCAACTCCAAGTCGTTACCAACCGCATTTCTCATATCAGCAATACTGTCAATAGGCGCAGGCGCGCTATCGAGTTGCCGCCCGCCGTGGTTGGAAACCATCACTGCACTGGCGCCGTGGTCACGTGCACGCTTTGCATCCGCACTAGATTGCAAACCTTTTAGCACGAACGGCCCACCCCATTCATTGGCTAACCACTCTACATCCTTCCATGTCAATGAGCGGTCAAATTGTGTATTTATATATTCAACAACCCCCATCGTGCTCCCACCGAGCGCATCTACCCTGTGAGCAACATTGGCCAAGGCAAAATCTGGATTGAGCAATACATTTATACCCCAAGCAGGGTGCGTGGCAAAACTCCACATACTTTTCAGACCGAAACGCGGCGGCATTGTCATGCCAGTACGCAAATCTCGCTCCCTATTGCCGGCCATGGGCGTATCTACCGTTAAGCAAAGCGCATCATAATTTGCAGCCTTACAACGCTGTACAAGTTCACGTACTAGACCTCTGTCTTTTAGTATATATATTTGGAACATCTTCAGACCCGTGTTGACTTTAGCAATGCCCTCAAGGCTAGTCGTGGCTACGGTCGACAAAGAATATAGGGCACCATGTTTTTGTGCGGCACGGGCAACGCCGACTTCTTTATTGTGATGAAAAAGTCGAGACATGCCCGTCGGTGCCAAAAAGAACGGTACGTCCATAGTTTTGCCAAAAAGCTTGGTAGCTAAGCGAATGTCTTCAACATTATTGAGCTGGGAGGGAATTAATTCGTAATCATCAAATGCATTTGTGTTACGCTTCAGGGTAATTTCATCATCAGCCCCACCGTCAATATAATGAAACATAGGCGCAGGCAAAGCGCGCTTGGCGGCTAAGCGCAAATCAGAGATATTATGGCATTTTCTTAAATTCATTTAAAGCCTTGCTACACAATACCTGAGCCACCGCCCGCTATGGCAGGACGTATCCCTGAAAGCTGTTCGCGGTAATTTGCGGCGCGGTAGCAACCAATAGGATCTATTGCGCCGCCAGCGATTTTTCGAACACGGGCCAAAATAGGCGAAACATCAGTTTCAAAAGCCGCTTTAAGGAGATTGCTGGCCATCAAAGCATCATTGTCTGCTTGATATCCTTTTAAGGTTTCACGGTTGACTAAAAGCGCTTGAACGTATGAGCGCTGCACACTCATTGCCGAGTTCATGAGGCTTTCTATTGGGTCTGTGACATTGTGAGATTGGTCAAGCATATAGGCAGGGTCATAGTTAGGTGCGCCGCGATATTCAGCATCTACGAGTTCATTGAAAACTAAAAACTGCTGATACGGATGAATTGATCCACTGTCCAAATCATCATCACCGTATTTGCTATCATTAAAGTGAAACCCCGCCAGTTTTTTAAACTGAATAAGACGGGCAACAATCATTTCAATGTTCACATTTGGTGCATGATGCCCAAGATCAACCAGTGAATACGCTTTATCTCCAAGCTCCATCGCGCATAAAACGCTTGTGCCCCAATCTTGAATAACGGTGGAATAAAATGCGGGCTCAAACATTTTATGCTCGATAAAAATCCGCCAATCATCAGGAAGCGCGCCGTATATTTCCCGCATAGAATCTAGATAGCTTTCTAACGCATGTGTAAAGTTTGATTGGCCAGGAAAATTTGATCCATCCGCAATCCATACTGTAAGTGATTTTGCGCCCAAGGTTTTCCCGTATTCTATGCAGTCTAAATTATGAGTGACGGCTTGTACGCGGGTAGCCTTATTCACATGCGTCAGGGACCCAAATTTGTAAGAGTGCTCTTGGCCTTCTTGGTCTTGGAACGTATTGGAATTTATAGACGCAAATTTTAACCCAAGCGTTTCAGCTTGATCTTTGACTTCGGATAGATCGTCAACAGTATCCCAAGGAAAATGTGGTGATACTTCTGGTGTGATTTGTGTAAGCTGATGTATGACGCCGCAGTCTTCCAACTTTTCCATTATATTGCGCGGCTCAGCCTTGCCTGGGAAGCGCGCAAAACGTGTACCGCCTGTCCCTACGCCCCAACTCGGCACGGCAATTGAGAATTTAGCCGCCGCTTCGGTGAGAGCATGAATATCTATGCCTTCTCGTTGCAACTTACGCCCAAGCGCGTCGAAATCATCTTCAGAATTTGATGACTGAGACTGGTTGTGGCTATCAATTAAATCTGCGCTAAAAATTTCGTTCATATCACACCTTTAATTATGGTCACCGTGTGAATGCAGGTGCATGCCCTGCATCAACATTGATTATATTACCCGTTGATTTTGCCGTTTTTTCTGATGCAAAAAATGCAATCGCCTCTGCAATGTCTTTTGGGTAAACATTTCGTTTTAAAAGACTACGCTTCCGGTAGTGTGCCTGTAAATCATCTTCGCCAATATCATAAGCTTCGGCGCGTTCTTTCTTCCAGTTTCCACTCCAGATTTTTGAACCTTGCAGCACGGCATCTGGGTTGACAACATTACACCGGATACCGTGCGGCGCGCCTTCTAGAGCAACTACACGGGCCAACTGCAATTCTGCCCCCTTAGCTGTGCAATAGGCACTTGCATTTGCTGATGCAACGAGTGCATTTTTACTGGCGACAAAAACTATAGAACCTCCGCGGCCTTGTGCCTTCATAATTTTAAAGGCTTCGCGTGTGACAAGAAAATACCCCGTCGTTAAAATGTCTATGTTGCGGTTCCAAAGCTCTAGGCTAGTTTCATCGAGCGGGGCAGAACTTGCTATGCCAGCGTTCGAGACCAAAATATCTATCCCGCCAAAACTAACTGCTGCAAAAGCGAGGGCACTGCGAACTGCCTCTTCGTTGGTAACATCGCAAATAATGGAGGCAACTACATCTCGGGAAAATTCGCTGGCTAACATTTCGTGCATTGCGCCGAGTGCGTCTGCATCTATATCCGCTAGCAACACGCAAGCACCATCTTGTAATAACCGCCGCGCCGTGGCCGCGCCAATGCCGCCTGCCCCGCCCGTTACCAATGCGGTTTTTCCGGCAAGTGATTTTGGTTTTGGTTGTCGTAAAAGCTTCGCCTCTTCCAAGAGCCAGTATTCAATATCAAAAGCTTCTTGATCCGGAAGGCCAACATAACCGCCAGCATTCTCTGCACCGCGTATGACATTTACGGCGTTAATATAAAACTCACCAGCAATACGTGCCGTGGCTTTATCTTTGGCAAATGTGAACATTCCAATCCCTGGGGCCAAATAAACCACAGCATTTGAATCCCGGACTGCAGGGCTGTCTTTATGACGGCATGTATTATAATATGCCAAATAATCTGCGCGGTAATCAGATAATTGCTGATCGAGGGTTTTTACGGCTGTGGCCAGGATTGATTCTTGTGAACCCGCTGTCGGATCTATGCGGATTACCAAGGGTTTTCTTTTTGTCCGCAAAAAATGATCGGGACAAGATGTACCGATTGCAGCCAATTCATCAACGCGTTTTGAATTTACAAAATCCAGTATTGCCGGTGAACAGTTAAAGTGTCCAATTTTTGCTTCGTTCTCGCTTATTTTACCGCGTAGTAGAGGCATAAGTGCCGCCGCAATTGCATTGCGTTTTTCAGTGTTCAGCACATTGTCATAACGCGTTGCACCAAAAGCATCTCCTTTATCTTTTTGTGTCAGCCAATCATCTGCAATCTGAATAATTTCAAGAGTTTTAAGATAGCAGGACTTTGATGTATCCGCCCATGTAAACAAACCATGCCCCGCCAATACTGCGCCTTCGAGTTCAGGGTTAGATTTTGCCAATTCGCCTATTCTAAGGCCGAGGTCAAATCCGGGTCTTTGCCAAGGGAGCCAGCCAATGCGCCCATCAAATACTTTTTCTGTCAGGGCTTCACTATTATTTGCACAGGCAATCGCAATTACGGAGTCTGGATGCATATGATCAACATGGGCATGGGGGACGAATGTGTGCAGGGGTGTATCAATCGAGGCCGCTCTTGGATTTAAATCAAATGTACAATGGGGTAAATATGCCACCATTTCATCTTCATGAGCGAGGCCTTTATACAGACCTTCAAGTTTATATAATTTGTCCAAATACAAGCTTGCCAAGCCATCAATACCCATTGAGCCTAAATCACCACCAGACCCCTTTACCCATAAAACTTTTACAGGTTCACCAGATAATGGATCTTTTTGTTTGATTTTGGCAGATGTATTACCACCGCCAAAATTGGTAATCCGTAAATCGGAACCCAGTAAATTTGAACGGTATAACAGTAACTCTGGTTCGCTCAAAGAGGATGCAACATTATCATCCCATAAACTGCTGATTTTATCCGCCATCAAATATCTCTCTTTCTCTGAACATGGCAACCCTATCTTGTTTCTATACTTAAGCGCAATATATAACTTGCAAAAAATGGCAAATTCCGTCAATATGGTTCAAATAATAGCATTTGCATTGAAACAAATTAGGGTTTTCGTGTAATGTAGCGCTAACATAAGGCGCACTGAGACTATCTATGTTTCAATCGAGGGAAGGAAATTCACAATATCCAACTACTCTGACATTCAACTTCTGGTATTTGACATTGGAAAATCCAACATCAAAGCAAGTGTACACACTTGCGACGGGATTGAACACTTACGGCTATCAACAGGAAATCGCACCCTAAAAGATGGTCCATACCCACATTTTGATGTTGATGGAATATGGGCGTTCTTGAAATCCGGGATGAAGACGGCCGCAAAAGATTTTTCCATTAACCGGATTTGCGTTTCTGCTCATGGCGCTGCTGCGGCTCTAGTTAATCCAAGTCTCCCTCATACAGGCCTAGCCTTGCCTATTCTTGATTATGAATGGGGCGGGGTTAACCAGTATGATAAAGAGTATTCCGCGCTGCGCCCTCAATTTAATGACAGCTACTCACCAAACCTCCCGCTCGGGCTGAACTTAGGGCGGCAATTATACTGGCTATCAAAAAAACATCCAACTGAGTTTAATGCAGCGACCTATATCTTGCCATTGGCACAATACTGGACATGGAGGCTCTGCGGTGTTGCAGCTAATGAAGTATCCACGATGGGATGCCACACGGATTTATGGCATCCTAAAAGGAATGATTACTCCTCCCTAGTGTATAGCCAAAACTGGCAGTGGAAGTTTCCGCCTTTGGATCCAGCATGGAAGGTTTTAGGCAATATAAACCCTGCAATTTCGGATGAAACCGGCATTTCAAGAAATTGTAGCGTTATGACGGGCGCACACGACAGCAATGCAAGCTTTGCCCAATTTCTAAAGTTGGATAAGAATGAATGCGAAGCACTTGTATCGACCGGAACTTGGGCCATAACTTTAAAACGGAATGGCAACTTGAACGATCTGGATGAGCACCTCGATATGCTAGCAAATGTAGATGTCACTGGCGAACCTGTTTGTTGCGCACGCTTTATGGGTGGACGTGAATATGAAGAGATTTGTTTGAAATTTGGATCCGGCCTAAATGATACTTGTTCCCTTGAGGATATACAGGGAACCATTGATGACAATGTTTTGGCGCTTCCAGATTTTAGTAATGGCAGTGGACCCTTTGTCGGTCGAGCCCCACAAATAATGGGAACTCCCAAATCAGCGGTAGCGTTGGCTACTCTTTATGCTGCACTCATGATTGATTTTGAGCTAGATTTATTAAAGGTATCAGGCGCAGTCATAATCGAAGGTAGTTTTGTAAAAAATGACTTTATTTGTAGCTTAGTTGCATCGTTAAGACCCGAACAAGAAATTAAAACTCTAAATAACGATGACGGTGTTACACAAGGATGCTTGAGTTTAGCAACCTGGGAACAAACAAAATCATCACCCCCCAATACAATGCACTGCCATGCGCTTGAGCTGAACAACTTATTTTTGTACCGCAATTTATGGCGCAAATTATGTGAAAACGAAAAGGATTTACAACATGCTTGAAACACAAAGACATACAAAAATAATGAAACTACTGGAAGCGAACGGTACTGTATCGCTTCGCTCGTTTGTGAACGAAGTCGGCGCATCAGAAGCGACGCTACGGCGGGATTTAATAAAACTTGCAGCCAACGGCGACCTTAAACAAGTCCGCGGCGGCGCAACATCTATTACAACAAAGGAAACGCCTGTTCGGCGGCTACGCTTGTCCGGATCATCTTTCAACGCAAATGTCGATATAGAAGTTGAAGCGAAACGAGCAATTGCAAAATGTGCTGTCGATTTATGTAATAACAGTGAAACAATCATCATCAACGGAGGCACTACAACTTTTCATATGGGTGAATTTCTGCATGATAAGAAGCTAAGCATCTTGACGAACTCATTAGCCCTTGGCGTTGACTTACTAGAAAATAGCTCTTGTCGCGTAATGTTTCCTGCTGGTGAAGCTACCCGTAAGCTCAGCTTTATACTGAACCCACTTGAGGATATGGTCACAGATGCATTTAGAGCCTCTAAGTATTTTTTAAGTTCAAGAGCTGTTAGCGAACGCGGCATAATGGAGGTCGACCCACTTGTTGCGATGGCGGAGCAACGGTTATCTGCCTTGGCAGAAGAAACAATCCTAATTATTGATTCAACCAAAATTGGAAAAACATCCAGTTATGCTTCTTTTAAATTATCCCACATTAGTACGATAATCACCGATGAACGTGTCCGGCCCGAAGACTTACAGTTATTTGCGGATCACGGTATCAAGGTCATAATTGCTCAGTTGGACGGAACATCTTCCAAAGCAGAGCGTAAAGCTTGAGCTGCATTTTCAATTGTTGTTTTCGCCGCGCTAACCTCGTGCGCGAGCAAGGTGTATCCGTGAATTACACCAGGGACTTCTTCGTATTGCGTTTTGACACCCGCGTTTTCGAGTTTTTTAACAAGGGCGCGGCTATCATCGCGCAAAACATCAAGTCCCGCTGCATTAACATAAGCAGATGGCAAGCCAGACAATTCTGCAAGCAACGGAGAGGCAAGAGGAGCACTACGTTTTTCTTCGCTCCCAACATAAAGAGAGAAAAACAAATCCATAGCATCAGCACCCATACCGAAACCTTGGCTAAACAATTTCCGCGATGGAGGGTTACCTATCATATCAAAAGTACCATAAAACAAGAGCATAAAGCTTAGCCATGTTTGTTGGTCATCTCTCAATTTTATGGCAGTCGAAAGTGCAAGGTTGGCACCTGCAGAAGCACCACCAATGGCCAAGCGGCTTGCATCAAGACCCAATAAATTTGCCTGCTCATAAATTGACTTACAACCAGCAACACAATCTTCAAGCGGCTCGGGAAATTTATGTTCCGGAGCCAGCACATAATCATACGATATTATCCGCACACCACTGGCCTTGGCAAGACGCCTTAGCTTTACATCTTCTGTATCAAGGTCGCCCACGATCCAACCGCCACCGTGAAAATAAATTAAACCTGGCGCATTGGTTCGCTCTCCTAAAGCGTCGTATATGCGGGCTTTTCGAACACCAAATGCACCCTCAACATCAACATCTTTTACAAAAGAGACTTCAGGAGGGTTCTTGTTCATGGTTGCAAAGTCTTCGCGAGCACGGCTCCTCATTTCTACGGGGTCAACGGACGACATGGGGGGGCGCGATGCCATACGCTTTTTCATGCGTTCAAGTGCAGGGCGCATCTCTGGATCGATGTAAGTTTTCTCGGTCATTGTCCTGCACTCACTTTACAAAATTATTGGCTCTATCAACATAATTCGGGGAACGTCTATCATGAAGCAACAAGAAAACAAACTATCAATTGGCATAAAATTAGCATGGGCAATTGGGGAATTACCAGTTGCCTGCTATGTCGGGCTTACCATTGCATTCTTGTTGTTTTATGCCACTCAGGTGCTTGGAATATCACCGTGGCTCGCAGGATTAGTCTTGCTAATACCCCGACTTTGGGATGCATTTACTGATCCCATTATGGGGGCAATTTCTGACCGAACTAAATCTAAAATGGGAAGACGCCGTCCGTATTTATTGCTCGGTTCAATCTTATTGGGGTTAAGTATTGCCGGGCTTTTCAATGCTCCCATAGATGCCAGTGAAATGCATAAAGCAATTTATTTACTGGTTTTCTATTTACTAGCGAGTACAGCAATAACTATATTTGATGTGCCTTATTCATCCATGGCCGCAGAGATGACGAATGTTTATGAAGAGCGAACGTCTTTAATTGGCTATAAATCTGTTGCAGCACGCTTAGGTATTTTGACTGTTTTATTTGCCGTCCCTGTAGTGTTTGGAAAAGGTGAAAATCTGGCATCCGGCTTTCGGATGGTTGGTATTGGTTTTGGATTATTTATTGTCGCCACAGGATTGGCCTCATTCTTTTTAACTAAAAATGCACCTCGTCTTGAAAACCCGGTCAGTGAATTTTCTATCCGTGACGAAATAAAAGCTGTGCGTGAAAATAAACCTTTTCGCGCTCTTTGGCTCGTATTTCTATTTCAAAACCTTGCCATTGGTGCGAGTGCGACGACCCTCTTGTATATGCTAACTTTGGTCATAAAGGTCGACGGGGCAAGCATTGGTACTTTCATGGCCATCGGCGCTATTGTTGCGACAATTTTTACACCAATTTGGGTGATAATAGGTCGCAAAATGGAAAAACGTAAAGGTTACTATTTAGCCCTTACCCTCAGCATTATTACCCCATTACCATTTTTGTTTATTCAACCTGGCGCAACGACTGCTTTGTATGTTATTTTATTCTGTGTTGGTATAGCCGAAGCCGCAAATCAACTTTTTCCAAATGCGATGGTGCCAGATACTGTCGAAGTTGATGAATTACGAACGGGTGAAAGACGCGAGGGGGCATTTTTTGGTGCCTGGGCATTTTGTCGAAAGCTCGGCATGACCGCTGGTGCATTTTTAGTAAGCTTGATGTTGTCAGTTTTCGGGTTGGTCAAAGGTGGTAGCTATGATGTGCAACCAGATTCAGCTTTGCTAGGCGTACGTCTAAGTTACACCATTTTACCGATCGTATTATGGATCATAGCTTTCTTGCTTTTGCATCGTTATAAACTATCAGAAAGTAGCTTTAATTCTATCAAGAAAGAAATTCTTGAAAATAGGCATTAAGAAAATACAATATCAATAATTTTACGGCTATTGTCAGTTTTGGTAAGTTTTTGACTTGCAGAAAAGCCACTAGGTGGTTTTATCTCACATTGCATTTCCACAGGCATTGAAGCCGAATACTGGATACTATTTTCTTTGCGTTTCCAAGATACATCTACGTCGCCAAGCGGTGTTGGATACGTACCTTGCGCATATTCAAGGTCTCCAAATTGTGGGGAAATACAGATAGTGGAAAAACCTTTACCCATAGCTTGCACACCAAGAGCATAGCGCGAAAGATGATATACGGGAGCAGCGGAAAACACATGACAAAGACTTGCCGACGGCTCAAAGCTTTCCCAAAGAGTGGTCGTTCCTGTTTCTAACATGGGTTTGTAAGTATTTCGTACATGTTCTAATACCAAATCAAACCGACTTGCTTTCGCCAAAGCCTCATAGAGAAAATGACAATAGAACGTATTGGCTCTTACAATATTCGTTTCTTCATGAAATGTCGGCGCGTCAATAAAAATTGGCGGCGCAGCAGTAAACTTTAATGCCTTTTCAGTTGTAATTGTTTTGATTATTTTGGGCCACTTATCCTGTGGTGCCAAATTAAATGCGATCATAAGTGCGTTGGTCTGCTGAGAAATTCGCTTACCCTGTTTATCCGTTTGAGGGTCAACTTCATCGACATATGCCCCGCGCTTTTTATTCCAGTGGCGACTATTAAGTGCGTCAATCAATTTATCTTTCAATGCCAAATACCGACGAGCCGAACGCTTATTTTCCATGGTCACAGCCAGACTGGCAGCGGCTTGTAAGGCCCCACCGTAAAGAGCATTAATTGCGGCTGCTTCACCGTCTCGGCCAATATGCGCCCATTCAATAAAATGCCAAAACGGGATGTTAGCCAACAAACCATGTCCATCGACGTGACGGGAAAACCATCCCAGTGCATTTTCAATTGCGGGGTAAACCTGCTCGACCAATTGCTCATCTCCGGTAGTTAACCAGTATTTATAAACGCCCATAATCCAGTGCAGGGTAAAATCAGGGAGTAACACACCCTCCCCTCGGTTGTCACCGGGGGTGAACATCGGCACCAATCCATCAGGGCGTTGGGCTTCAGCACATTGTAAGAAAAATTGCCGACCTAATGCATAGGCACTGGTCCCAAAAGCGGCTTCACAAATATCAAATTGAAGCACGCCGTCTCCGACCCATTGGCGTTTTTCCCGGCCGGGGCAATCTTCATAGGCATCATGCATGCATTGTAAAGCCGTATGGCGACCAACTTTCCACAATTTATTGAGCACCTCATCATTGCACTTAAATGCGCCCTCTAACTTTGCCGGATAATTAAGCGCCCGCACTCCAACATGGTGAATTTTAATGGCCTTGGGTGCATTACGAACATTTATTTGCAAAGCACGGATCGCCGTAAATTCGAACTTTTCAAACCTCTGTCGTCCGGGCTTAGCCTTATAGCGGAACAAGTGTGCGAAAGTCAGGAAGTTTGGTCGTTTCAATCCTACCATGGGGTCAGTGCCATCGAATTCACCTGGTAGAGCTTCGCCCGCAGCAACTTCTATAATTTCACCGCCGTGTGCCTCGATCTCTATATAAGGAAGGCCGGTGACATAGGGGTTGAAAGCTAACATAATCGCTGCATCATTGCCGTCCACTGTCTTCACAAATGTCGTTTGATTGTTTTGTGTCAGCAAATTTTCAGGAGATTTAAACATACCAGTTGGCGCTTGACATGTTTGCTCAAGATATAACTGCTGGTCAACTGGTTCATCTGGGCGCGGTATCACAGCCTGAGCCCATACGACCCGTTCTGGCATAACGTTATGCTCCGCGAGTTGCGGAATTTCTCTTTGCAACAAACAAGGAAATGGCTCATGTCCGCCGCGGCCTGTTGCAATATCAGCAGGTGTTCCGCGCGAAACCATTTCTTGTGCAAATGGCCAGTCACTGTCATCAAACTCTGGCGTGTTCCAACCGCTAGGATGTAAGTTCGCATCAAAGTCTTCTATAAAGTCTTGCCCCCATCCCGTACGAGGCGCATCCTGGCACCATGCTTTTGCATCCAGACATTTCCAACTTTGGTCAGAGAGACAATATTGAGTTTCATTTTTATGTTTAATCTCAACATCAACATAAAGACCACCGTCTCCAAATACGGGCTGCCATGAGCCTTTCGTAGTCTCATACCAAGCTAAATCAACGCCCGGGCTATGCACTAAGACGGCAATTGTGTTCTCACCGGATTGCAAATAAGGTTTTATGTCAATAACATCAAACCGCATATAGTGTGGCGTCGCGCGTGACGGCCCACGAGCAGCTAATACACCGTTTATATACAATTGATAGCGACCATCACAAGTGATGCTTATTGCGGCTTCAGACGCTGGTTGGGAAACAATCAGATTTTTTCGAAAAAACATCCATTGATTGACACCGTCGTCGCGGCGTAACGGTTCACTTGACACTAAACGAAAATACGCTTCATGATCTATTTTTTGGTCAGGTGTCCAAATAAATTTTGCGCGGCGATACATGAAATTAACCTAACCTGCTTGCACTATATTGCCCAGATAAAAATTATTGTTCTACCAATAAAAATTCGTGTGTTTGATGCTTACTCTTTTTGTCGTCGTCGCCTAGTTAAGGTTAGGCAAACAAAATATTCAAGTCAGTAACGTTGATCGCTATAAAAAGGTGCAAGACAATCTTCAGGCCATCCACCACATCATCGAGGCACGACGGACCGAACTCCGCCACGGCGGGATTGAAATTGTCCGAGCATCCTTTGCCGGCTTCGCTGCCTTGCCCGACCCGAACGCCGTCAATTGGCGCAATGTTTTAGGGTTGCACAAAATAGCACACCCGACCAAAACCGACGTCAAAGAAGCCTACAAAAAATTAGCCCGTACCCGCCATCCGGACACCAGCTCCGGCAGCGAAGCCATGATGAGCGACCTAAACCGTGCCCGTGACCTGGCATTGGAAGAGGTAGGATGATGGAACGTAGTGCCGATATTTCAGGCTGTGGCCATTACCATTACAGCTTAACCCGCGTCTGGATGCCAGAAAAGCCGATGTGTACATTTGGCATGGTCAATCCTTCGACGGCTGACGCCACGGTCGACGATCCAACTATTCGAAAATGTACCGGATTTGCATCTCGCCTTGGCTTTGGCGGGTTTCTAGTTTGGAACCTATTCGCCTTCAGGGCAACGGACGTGAAAGAAATAGCCTTTGCGGCCGATCCCATTGGAATAAGAAACAATGCGGCTATAATCGATGCTTTGGAATTTGCCAACACGCACATTGCCGCCTGGGGCTCTCGGCACAAATTGAAGCCAAAACAGCAAGCACGGATTGCTGATATCATTACAATGACAAAACTCGCCGGTCATGATTTGCACTGCCTGGGCGAGACCAAGGACGGAGATCCACGCCACCCATTAATGACCCCGTATTCATTGCCATTAACAATGTGGAGCCGCTCCATCAAATGATCAAACCAAGCCAACATAAGATTAAAACAAGGGCAAAGCGCAAGTTTAGGCCGTCAAAAGCATTGATGTCCGATGCATTTGAAGCCGCTCTGAAAGCAGGTTTTGACAACGCAAGGCTTGACATTGCCCCAAATGGCGAGTTTAGCATTACCGCATTTAATGGAGACACAACCGAACATGCGCAAGACGAGTGGGATAAAGCCATTGCCAAAGCGACTTAAATATACATCTGCATTTATCGATCGGCATGGAAAAACCCGTTGGAAATTCCGCAAAAAAAGGTTGGCCGAGCGTATCTTTACACGGCGAAGCAGGAAGTCCTGAATTCATGAAATCCTATGCGGGTGCGCTGAAGGGCATCCAGGAGCCTCAGGTAAATACGCGAATTAAAGCCAGGAGCATGTCAGACCTCATTCACAAGTACAGACAATCCCACGCTTATATTAAGCTCGCCGACTCCTCAAAACGCAGCACAACCCTTATCCTCAAAGACATCTCTAAAAAGTATGGGCTGCTAGCTGTAAACGGCATCACCCGAAAACATATTGTACTCATCCATCAATCCAAGGCAGAAACACCCAACGCCGCAAACCACTATTTACAAAAGTTAAAACTCCTGTTGGATCTTGCTGTTGATCTAGAATGGTTGCGGACTAATCACGCCAGAACTGTTTCCCAGTTCAGGGCGCAATCTGATGGCCACCATTCATGGACAGATGAAGAGATAGCACAATACATGGACTATTATAAAAATGGCACCAGAGAACGGTTAGCAATCTGTTTGTATTTATTCACCGCTCAGCGTGGCAGTGATGTGGCGACGATGGGCTGGCATAGCGTCAAGGACGGAAGTATCCGCATCAGGCAGGTAAAAACTGGCAAATGGTTGTGGATCCCGATCCACCCTATCCTAAATACCGAATTACAGCATTGGCGCAGCAACATGGTTTTTGTTCTCAATGCGCACGGTGCACCATTTTCTGTCAAAGGTTTTCAACAGTGGTTTGCAAAATCTGCACGGACTGCAGGCCTTGATAATTGCACCGGCCACGGCCTTAGAAAGGCCGCGTCACGCATGCTCGCTGAATTTGGTGCAAGCAGCAAACAAATTATGGCCGTAACAGGCCTACAAACATCATCCGAGGCTGACAGATACACAAGAGCTGCTGACCAAAAGCGGCTCGCAAAGAGCGCAATACAGCTGTTCGAACCACCTAAAAGTGTCTAACCTTTTAAAAGGTTAGACACTTTTAGTGATAAACTATTGATTTATAAAGGATTTTTTTAGATATGGCGATTCCGGTAGGACTCGAACCTACAACCCCCTGCTTAGAAGGCAGGTGCTCTATCCGGTTGAGCTACGGAACCGTTTGCGGGTTTTATAAAGATAGTCCTTAGCGTGTCCACTGTTTAATGC